>CENF01220241.1_pt1 | contig 25702 bp, 20 predicted proteins | sample 361291 | NCBI WGS metagenome assembly CENF01 (sample SAMEA2619399, study PRJEB7988) | marine metagenome | isolation source: saline water (ENVO:00002010), including | reverse complement strand
CTTCTTCTTCAGCTGGAGCTTCTTCTTCAGCTGGAGCTTCCTCTTCACCTAAGACGCTGCTATCGCTGCTACTCCCGCTATCATCGTCATCGCCACCGCAGGCTGCTGCGATCAAGGCGAATGCGAAGATGATTGAGAGAAGCTTTAATAAATTGCTTTTTCTCAAGGGTCCTCCCCCTCTATTTTCTAAGCCCAACATTTATTGGACTGATGATTTTTGATCATATTGTGTGACAGGCGTCACTAATCAATAATCTGTTTAAAACTATCCGATTACGAAGCAAATAGGAAATTTTTCGGGAATTGTAATGAATTCGTAAACTTCGCAGATACTTATTTATTCTTCCCGGTAATCACCGAAATCTCGGTCGCGCTCGCTGAGGCTTTCTTTAAGGTCTCTTTCGCCAAGTTTCTGCATATATTCCTTGGAAGAGACTTGGTGAAATCCTAAAGCTTGGATATCAGCAGTTGCCCTAATCCCATTTCGTATTCCTGCTGCTTCCATAGCTCGATGTGCAGCTCTTTTGTTGAGAGCTAGAAGGTCATTTGGAATTTTTGCAATTCTTTCCGCAATTTCTAGCACTGCGCTATCAAGATTATCTTTGTCAAACGCCCTATTTGCCATGCCAGACGCAACCGCATCTACTCCGGTCATGTGGTCGCCGGTGAGTAGTGCCTCCAGTCCTTTTCTCATTCCCATCATCCATGTTTGCCATTGCATATCTGGAGGGGACATTAAACGTACTGGGGGGTAGCCAATCTTTGCGTCTTCAGCAACGTAAATAAGGTCGCAAGCATTTGCTAATTCTGTTCCCCCGGCAAGGCACCATCCGTGTACTTGCGCGATTACGGGTGTTGACATATCCCAAATCTCAAACCAATTATTCACGACGTGCCTAGACCACCAGCCGTCTGTTTTTGCGATTGATCTTTCAACTGAGTGGTTGGGTTGAGATAAATCGTAGCCAGCAGAAAATGCTTCTCCTGAACCACGAATTATCATGACGGATATTTCCTTATCTCTGTCGCCTTTACGAAGCCCTTCAAATAATTCTTCTCGTATTTCGTCGTTTAGGGCATTCCTCTTTTCAGGGCGATTTAAAGTGAATCGAAGGATTTTTTCTCTGGGTTTATCTGTAAGTACTTTCTGTTCTGACATTTTCATCTACTATCAACTGATATTGGGCTGTAATTAACGTAACGCATCATTGAGGTATGCATCGCGAAGTTTTCGTTTATTTATTTTCCCCATGGTATTTCGTAGCAACGTGGGTACGAGCTCATAAGACCGAGGGCATTTGTAATGACTTAATCTATCTCGTAGCCATGATGCCAATTCCTCTGTGTCTATCGGAGAGGAAGGATCTGTCGGGACTATCAACGCTATTAGTTCTTCCCCCAAATCTGTATGTGGAATTCCGATGCATCCCACATCAGCGACATCTTGGTGGTCTATCAGTATCTGTTCAGCTTCTGCTGGGTAAAGATTAACACCGCCTGAAACTACCATGTCGCTGAAACGGTCAGTGATGAAGACATATCCGTCTTCGTTGATATATCCGATCTCTCCTAGTGTAAATAAACCGGGTTCAGGGTTTGCTTGAGCGGTCTTTTCGGAGTCGTTGGGATAAATTATTCCGCGACCGGTTGAATCACGGAAAAAAAGCCGTCCCTCTGTTCCTGCAGCTAATTCAGTTAAGTTTTCGTCTAGAACATAAGCTGTGAAAGGCGGAATTGATTTCCCTACAGATCCGGGGTTATTTAGCCACTCTTCGCTCGTGATGGCACATACTGTCCCAACTTCACTTGCACCGTATGCATCTCGGAATATTGGCCCCCACCAGTCAATCATTTCTCGCATGACGTCGACAGGGCACTTTGCTCCGGTGTGGGCTGCAAATTTCATTGATGAAACGTCATATTTTTCTTTTACGTCTTCTGGTAATGCCAGCATTCTTACAAAGTGTGTCGGTACCATCAGCGCAGACTCTGTTTTATACTTTTCAATTGCTGCAAGGGTCGTTTCTGCATCAAATCTCCCGAGTATTACCGATGGAATTCCCAACGTTAGGAGTCTCATTCCTGATAATGGTCCTGTGTGATACATCGGCCCTACAACTAAATGTGTTCCAAATTCTGCGAATCCACTTTGGGCTAGCCCTTGGATATGTTCAGTCATTGTTGACCCACCTGCAAACATTGTTGGCGGGAGTTCGGTTCCTTTCGGGAGACCTGTGGTGCCTGAGGTGTAGAGTAGATTTGGTCGCGGGACAACAGCATCGGGGGAACTGTCCGAGGAACCGGTCTTTAACCAGTCATCCCAATTCATTACAGCTGAGTATTCCTCACAGTTCCAGCCAACGATAAGATCGATCCCGGCTTCTTGAGCAGCCTGGATCCCTCGTTCAGCTGTCTTATCATCTATAAATAGGATTTTGCTTTCGGAGTCTCTAAGGATGTAACTAGTCTCATCGGCAGTGAGGTGAAAATTTACTGGAACAGATGAAGCACCACCAAATAGTCCTCCGAGGTGCGCTAATGCAGTCTCGGCTGCATTCTCGGCGAAAACTGCAATTCTTCTTTTTTCTCCTAAGTCAGCCTGGAGAATAATGTTTGCTGCACGGTTTATAATTTCATCAACTTGCTCCCAAGTCAGTGTCTTGTAGGGGTCGATCATCGCTGGTGAGTTGGGTGTTAGAACTGCTTGTTTTTCCGCAAATTTTGGCATTTGTTCCTCTATTGTTTGCTTAATATTAGTTATCCATGTTCTCTCTTTTGAGAGAAGCTTTTGACTTTCGTACTCTTGCCTTGATCGGGTCTGCTAATGAGACTAGACCATCTGATCTAAAAATTGCTATTGCTATCATAAGCGCCCCCGAAGCGGTAGTTCTAAGGATCTGTCCTTCGCTTGATGTTGTTGATAATATTCCTGCAGGAGTAAGTGCTGCTCCGATCATCGCACCTCCGATATGGCCTACTCCACCTAAGAAGAGTAGAGATACATTTCCAATTCCTGAGAGTGCGTCCCAAGTTGAAATTTGTAGAACTGTTTGCTGGTAGGCGGTTAGCACTCCAGCTATTCCTGCAAGAGCCGACGCAATACCAAACCCTAAAAGCTTCGCGCTCGCAACATTTACTCCTACGGAACTTGCAGCCTTTTCATTAGCTCGGACTGCTAGGAACTTTCGACCTGTTACACCTTTTCGTATTCCCACGACAGCAAAGATTGATAGGAGTAACCAAATGCAGCAGAAGATTATGAGCGCTGGTCGGTCTCTGCTAATTGCGGGGTCAACAGTTATATCAGCCCCGAACCAGCGTGGCGGCGGAACTGAGAGGTTAGATCGCGCACCTTTCCCGATAAGAGATTCATTGCCCATTATCATTTCTGTGATCGCAACGGCTCCTGCAAGTGTTACTACAGCGAGTTGTAATCCCCGAATCCGTACAGCAGGAATAGCAATTAAAACCCCTACTGCTACTGCGATGAGTACCCCTAGAATCATTGCAAGAGGAGAAGGGAAGCCTGGCCCTTCTAGAGCAAAAGCGCTAAAGCCATAGATAGAGCCATCTGCAGCTAATCTGCTAGAGAGGTATGCGGCAACACCTGCGAAAGTTAGATTCGCCAGAGATAGTTGGCCAAGGTAGCCGATAAGAATTACCGATGAGAGCATGAGAATGGCTGCAATAGTGCTCGTAATTAGGCGGCCTTGAGTAACGGACGAGCCAGTTGCTAGAATCCATAGGCTAAACGCTGTAATCGCGAAACATAATGATTTCCATCGGGTTGGTTTAGGCGCAGTTGGTTGCCTATCAGCGAATCGTGATCCCCGAACTGGAAGTCTGTAGCCTTTTGAGAATTGGATTATGATAATGACCAGTAGGGGAATTGCTTGGCGAAGTCCTTCGCTTGGGATCCACTCTGGCCACCAATCTTTGAGGGTGAAACCTGCTGCACCTGATTGGAACATGCCCAGAAGAATTCCACCGATTGTTGCAAGCCATGGGGAGGATAGGTTGCCAAATAAGGCTGCTCCAAGAGCTGGGACCACAAAGAGTGTGTATCTAGTTGGAGTTAATGTGACAAAGTCAAGTGCAAGTATGCCAGCAAGTCCCGTGATAGTTGTGGAGATTAACCAGTTGACTGTAGCTATACGATTGACAGAATAGCCGAGAAGAGTCCCACCTATTTCAGAGTCTTCAATTGCACGAGTACACAGTCCCATCTTGCTTCTTTTGTAGTACAGGAAAAGTCCGCCTCCGATTGCAAGGGCAGCTATAGCCATCAGTAATCTACTGAATTCGATTCCTCCTCCTAAGCCAAGTGGGTTATTCCAAGTTCCTTCTGGGAGAATCCCATCGACAAATTTGGATTTAGAGCCAAATTGGTAGCTGGCAAGAGAGGTTAAATAAACTAAGGCACCGAGGGAACCTATAATTTTTGAAATTGGAGGCTTATTTCGAAGTGGCCCAAATATTAAAACCTGTACCGCTATGCCAAGAATGATTGACATTGCCATACCTGCTAGGAAGGCAGGAAAAGCTCCGACACCCTCGGATGAGAGACTTAATTTGTATGGGATATCTATCGGCCCTGGAAAGAAATCGAACCAGGGAAAGTACATGTCGCCTGTTTCCCGCATAGTTACAAATGTGTATGCGGGGTACATGGCTAACGCGCCTTGGTCCAAGTTGATGAGACCAGAACCTTTATGACCTACAACAATTCCTGTGGCGAGAATGGCATAGAATCCGCCTATACCGACGCCAAGAATACATAGCAAAAGGATTTCAGTCACGTTTAGACATTATTGGTGATTAAAACTAATCACTCACTTTTTGATGTGAAATGGAATTAAATTCCCATTCCTACATACGCGAAACCAAGTTTTTCCATCTCAGATTTGTTGAATATATTGCGGGTGTCAATCAGGTTTGGATTTCTCATGGATTCTGCCACAGTCTTCATATCAAGTTCAACGAAGTCAATCCATTCAGTAAGTACCACTAATGCATCAGCTTCTTTAACGCAGTCATAAGGGTCCTCGGTGATTTGTGTCAATGGCAATTTCGGAATAGTTCCTTTCACAGTTGGGTCAAATGCGTTAATTTTGTACCCTTCCTTTTCTAACCTATGGAGTATTTCAATAGCAGGAGAATAACGAAGGTCATCAGTCCCTGCTTTGAATGTGAGTCCCCAGGCAGCGATCTTGGTATCTCCATCATTACTTGGGGTCATTTGCATCACTTTATGCGCTGTGCGATCTAAGTGTTTTTGGTTTAGTTCAATGGTGTGTTCGAGAAGAGTGAAGTTAAAACCAGCTGACCGCGCAACATGCGTTAAAGATGCGCTATCTTTCGGGAAACAAGACCCGCCCCAGCCTGGCCCAGCGCGCATATAATCGGCTCCTATTCTCGGGTCATATCCAATTCCGCTTGTTACGTCTTCTATGTCTGCTCCAGTCATTTCACAGAGTGTCGCTATTTCGTTAACGAATGTTAGTTTCATTGCGAGAAAAGCATTTGCTGTGTGTTTGATAAGTTCCGCTGACTCCCAGCTACATAAAAGTACTGGCGCATCAATATCTGAGTAGAGGTTTGCAACTCTTTCGGTATGGTGTTTTGAACTTGCTCCAATTACTATTCTACTTGGTTTGAGGAAATCGTTTATTGCGTTCCCTTCAGAGAGAAATTCTGGGTTCGAAACAACATGTGCTTCTGTCTTTGTAAGAGTTTCTTGTAGCCTCTTTGCTGTCCCTAACGGAACTGTTGATTTGTTAATAACAATTGAATTTGGTTGCAACACTGGAGTTATTTCATTGATCCCTTCTTCAAAGTAAGACAGGTCAGAACTACCGTCTTTATTTGATGGGGTTGGGAGGCACAAGAAATGGAATTCTGCAGTTTCTGATGCGTTTGATGCGCCTAAAACAAATGAGAGTTTTTTTGACTTAACAACATTACTGACCAATTCATCGAGCCCAGGTTCGTAAAAGGGAATTTTGCCTGCTCGTAAGCTTTTAACTCGATCATCTTTATTATCGGCAATAATTACGTCATGCCCAAGGCTGGCCAAACAAGCGCCCGTGGTGAGACCTACATAACCCGCTCCGATTATAGCTATTTTTGCCATTGTTCCTTCTAGAACTTCCCCCTCAGATTGTACCTACGTATAGGCTTAAATGGTCTGGAATTTTTGATAATGCCTGAGGGTTTTGGGTTTATTGAAAGTGCTCAGGGTTAGCAACCGCTAACTTCATTGTGACAATAGAGAGTAATTTCTCTTGAAGCATTTCAAATCTATCGTCGTAGTCGCCTGCTTTGATTTTCTCAGATAGGTCATGCATATCAATTGCTTCTAGGTCGGTGAGTATGGTTTGTAGAGTATCTCTATGAGAATTTCCTCCCTCAATTTCTCTAATAGCAATCTTTAGTGCATTGGCAGCGATTCGTAACTTCCACTTTGTGGATCCGTCTGACGAAGGCATGATTTCTTCTGTGATGCATTCTTCAACTGCTTGAATAAGTTCTGTTGCTGAAGGGGCATCGTATGGGTAATTCGTTCGAGAGGGTAAACCCCAATCTGACATGTCTACATTACTCATTTAATTTCTCTCCAATGGCCTGTAAAAGGTCGTATTCGTTCTCTGCTACGCGTCTCCCTATGGCTGCTATTTCCAGAGAATTAGTTCGTCCTTTTCGAAAATCTCCTCCCATTTGCAAGCATATAATTCCCCAGCGCAAAGTTCCGAATATCTCCCACCATAAAAGTGTTGCCGTCGAAACGTCCTGTCCGCTTTCTTGGACGTAGCTTTCAATCAATTGGTCATATGAACCTATTCCAGCCACTCGTTGATCGCTTCCAAATCTCCATGCTCTTACACACATCCAACCAAGGTCTTGAATCGGGTCACCGAACTGAGCTATCTCCCAATCAAGTACAGCGTTAAGGCCAGATGTATCTATCAGAAGGTTACCTAACCTAAAGTCACCGTGGACAAAGGTTGATTCAGATATTTTGGGCTGATTCGCTTGTAGCCACCTGAACGCAAAGTCAAAAGTTGGGTGCGGGTCATTCAACGCCTCGTAGATTGACTCAAGTGATGATAGGGGGTCTCGGACGTCACTGAGTTCTATTCCTTCGAATTGGCTTCTGTCTATTCTGTGGATAGCTGCCAGTGCTTTTGCCATATCATGAATGAGATTTTCTCTCGCGTTTTTCCATTGCGAATCGCGAAGAATTTTCCTTGCTATCGTTTCTCCTTGCATCTTTTCGGTAATGCTGAAACTTCTGCTTCCTGAGCCCTCTGAGAAACCGGAAGCGATTACTGTTGGAACAGGAACTCCATTTAGCTTTGCAATATGAAGAATGCGCGATTCTCTTTCGCAAGTTCCATTGAGCCGATCCATCCCGTCGCGGTCTATCTGCATGATCAATGAGTGTTGCTTTTCTTTTGTGTGCGCTTCGAAGCTCCACGTTTCGCGATTTGCTCCACCAGATAATCTAATCAAATTGGAGACTTCTGTAGTCCCGAGAATTTCCTTTAACCGTAATGCAAGCCAATTGGCTCCGAAAACAGCGTTATTGTTCATTGCTAGGAACCCCGGTTGGTTTTCCATTAACTATCTGATCAAGGTACTCGCTCATCCCCATGCCTACTTGCCCATTGCATTCGTATCGTGTCATGGCCTCGGTGATTCGTGTTTGTAGTTCAGTACCGTCGGGAGATTTCCGACGGTTTCGAAGCGGGATAAGTGAAATAACTTCTCCTGAAATGTTGTATTCCGTCCCTTCTGTTGTAACAGCCCAACACTTCATTCCAGTTTGGTACCCGTTCGCATCCCATTGAGATTTGACACTGCAGTCAGTAATAATCTTGTACTCATTTCCTTCTAGAACCATTCCTGAAGCTTTGACGTTATTGCTTCGCTCATCTCGTGAGATAACTGATAACATCATTGCGAAATCTTCTGAAAAAATCATTGGTAACCACCGGTACCAATTGATTGACTGCCAGTATCTGGCACCCCAAGATTTGTCTCTTAGGCCAAGCCCATTTACTGGGAATGTTTCTGCCCCTACTGAAAATGTTCCTGACATTTTCCCATGTTGTTCATAGTGTGCTTTAGCGAAACTTTTGGTACTGTCTTGGACCAATTCGGTTCCATCTTCATACGTTGGTTTACCTCCGAACATTGGGGAAATGCCAGTCCACGAAAGGTCAACTGCGCATTCAATGATTGGGTTGTTTTTGAAAGCGCTTTTTGGGTCTGCCATTTGTTCTGGCTGATCAAGTAAACAAACTTTGCCTTCATATGAAACGCTTAGGGATTTGAATGGCTCAAGGACACTTATTTGAAGTCCACCAGCATTCATTTCCATATTTGTTGTAATTTCTGGTCGGCCGTACATGAAGCCAATCTGCCCATTAGGAAGATATAGGCAGACAGTCATCTCTGCGTAGCCTTCATTAACTCTATTTCCAAGTCGAAACCAGCCACCTATTTCTTGATCAAGATCAAATGTGTTTAGGTACATAGATTCGTTGTAGTTTGTAACATCATCTGGTTCGTGCGGGAATTCGTCCTCTTCCTCCAAGACGGTAATGATTCTCTTTCCCTCCATGGATAAAACCTAGCCTGAAATACTGGTTCTTAGCATTTTCCTGAATTAATTAGTGCATCATTGCCAAATGATGTGATTTAGATGTACGTGCTTTTGTCCAAAGTGTCGTTGTTTGGTGTAATAGGGGTTACCAAGGAGGGAATATGGCAGGTCGCCTAGAGGGCAAAGTAACCGTTGTGACTGGAGCTGGAAATGGTATTGGTCGTGCAACAGCTTTACGGTTCGCAGAAGAAGGTTCGTCAGTGATAGTAGCTGATATCCAGATTGATAAAGCCGATGAGACAGCCCAGATGATTGAGGGTAATGGAGGGAACGCACAATCAATTTCAGTTGATGTAACTAGTGGAGCTGATAATGACGCTATGGCTGAACTCGCAGTTTCAAAATTTGGTGGTTTGGATTGCCTGGTAACTGCTGCTGGAATCAGTCATGCTAATTATGTCTCTGGAGATATAGAGCCCGATATTAAAAATATTGTTGAGAATAGGGCTACTTACCTTGAGAGGCCAGGATGGGAATTTGTGGAGGCAGATCCTGATTCGTTTGACAAGGTCATAAATGTTAACTTGAAGGGGACCTTATTAGGGATGCAATCATGTGCAGCGCAAATGCTTGAGGCAGGTACGAAAGGGTCAATAGTCACTGTTGCTAGTATTGCAGCTAAACATCCCGATGCAGGCCCCGTGGCATATACAGTCTCAAAGGCAGGTGTCTGGATGCTGACGAAGAAAGTAGCTCGAATGCTTGGACCTGTGGGCATACGCGTCAATAGCATAGGTCCTGGCTTCATTAAGACTCACATGACAGCTGTCATTGACTTAATGGATGAGAGCGAGACAGCTGCATTTAACGAGATGATTCCGTTGGGCAGGCGAGGAGAACCTGTTGATATAGCAAATGCCGCTCTTTTCTTATGCAGTGATGAAGCAAGTTATTTCACTGGTGAGATACTTCACCCTGATGGCGGGTTTTTTACCGAGTAGTTATAATCCGAGGTTTCGACCAACTATCTCTTTCATTATTTCTGTTGTCCCCCCGTATATGCTTTGGACTCGGCCATCTCTCCAAAGGCGCGATATCGGATATTCGTCCATATACCCATAGCCTCCATGAAGTTGAAGGCACTCGTCAATTGCTCGTTTCTGCAATTCGGTCGTCCACCACTTAGCCATGGCCGCTTCTTCTGCAGTGAGTTCCCCTCGTGTAAGCGCAAGAGAGCATTTATCAATGAAGGCCCAAGCAAATTCTAACTCAGTTGCAATTTCTGCCATTTTAAAGCGTGAATTCTGGAAAGACCCTACTGGTTGTCCGAAAGCATGTCTCTCTTTTACATAGTCAAGAGTTATGTTGAATGCGTATTGTGTTCCTGCAACTGCTGATACTGCAATATTAAGCCGTTCTTGAGGCAAGTTAAACATCATATAGTAAAAGCCTTGGTTCTCTTCTCCTAATAAATTCTCGGATGGTACGCGGACATCTGTAAAGAAAAGCTCAGCAGTGTCTTGACTATGTCTTCCTACCTTTTCTAGATTTCTGCCGCGTTCAAAACCCTTCATGCCTCTCTCAACAATCAGAAGGGATATTCCCCTGTGTCGTGACTCCGGCTCTGTTTTGGCTGCGACGATGACTAGGTCACTATTAATTCCATTTGAAATGAACGTTTTTGCCCCATTCAAGACATAGGATTCCCCGTCTTTGACTGCTGTAGTAGAGATAGCTGCTAGATCGGAGCCAGTTCCTGGTTCGCTCATAGCAATTGCTGTGATGAGGGAACCATTTGTTAGGCCCGGCATCCAGCGTTCCATTTGTTCGTCATTGCAATATTCTTTGAAGTATGGAAGACATATGTCATTGTGAAGCCCTATTCCTGAACCTGCTGTTGCTACGCCAGCAAGGTCGAACTCTTCACCCATAATCTGATTGAACCTATAATCATTTATTCCTCCACCGCCGAACTTTTCGGGAAGGTCAATACCTAGAAATCCGCTTTCGCCTGCTTTCTCAAACAAACCTCTATCAACTATTCCGTTCTCTTCCCATGCTTCGTTATAAGGAACCATCTCTTTCTCAACAAATTGTTTAAAAGAGTCTCTGAATAGCTCATGATCCTTTTCAAAGATTGGTCTATCCACAATGCCTCCTTAAGTTAAACGATGAGCATAACGCTCGATAGATTCTGCCGCATCTCTGCATTGTTCATTCTCTGAACGATATCCAATTAACCCGGTGACTGTAATGAACCCTTCATCTAGCAAAGCAGTATCCGTATCTGGAGCAAGTTCAACTTCTCTTGGGCTTACTTTGATGCGTAAATTACCGGGAACAGTTCCGGTTAGGGAAGTCTGAGTGGTTCCAAAGGCTGCGATTCGCGCAATCCGGACTCCCTTAATTTTGTCAAAGACTGTATTGGGGATATTTATATTGAGAACTGTTTTCCGTTGAGCATTTGTTATCCAATCCACAGCTGCTACTGCAACCTCACCACTCGTTTCCCATATCATTTTGCTGGGGGTACGCTTCTGGCTCAGAGCGATACCAGATAGACCAAAATTCTGAGCAATCATGGCCCCGCCTACTGTGCCTGAGTGCAAAATGCCTCTGCCGCAATTAGCCCCATCGTTACTTCCTGAAATGACTAGGTCTGGCCGCTTGCCAAATGTCTCTAGCATCGCAGTCAATACACAAAATGCGGGGGGGCCATCAACTCCCCATGCATTAATTTTCTCATAGCCAGGTATATGAAACTGCTCCACACTGAATTCAGCTCCATCATCGAGAGTCCCAACACCAGCGCCCCAACCAGATCTTTCACCTGATGGAGCTACCGCCAAGACGTCATGTCCAACTTCATGGAGTGCAACTGCGACTGCATGTAGTCCCTCAGAAGAAATTCCATCATCATTCGTTATCAAGATTCTTGCCATCAGAAACCAAGTGATTTCATAAATGAGGGTAACTCATGATCCTCTGCTGCTGAAAAGGTCCGAGTAATAAATTGGGCCAATAATTCGTTTCCTCTCTCATTTGAGCCATCAAGGTCACTTACTATCACCTGACTGAATGTTTGCATCATCAGGCAGGCTTTTAAGTCCTTCCAACATTGCTCTATGGAATAGTTAGCGACTCCATTAGCAATGAGCTGATTGTGATAATGCGCAACTAACTCCTTTTCATACTTTCGCCTTGTTTCAACGGTTAATGAGGCACTCAACCAATTTGAAATATCCCACACTCCCCAGAACCTGGTAGCAAGTTGAAAGTCAATGATAGTGATTTCGGAGTTTGGGCCGAATAAATAATTCTCACACCTACAATCCGTGTGCGTAAAGGTTTGGTTGCCTTGAGAAACTGCCCAATCAAGGAAAGAACCGTAGTTAGGAATAAAGCGTTCAACAGCATCAAGAACATCAGAACTTACGATTTCACCCCAATTTTCCTTGAATGCTGGAAGCTTTTCCGCAGCGAGGGCTGACGAACCCTTGTACATGTCATTATTCATTGGAGGCAACCAGTCAAGAGCATAAAGTTTTTCTGACTCCCAGTAGTGAGCGTGTAGTTTAGCGAGTTCAGAAAATACACTTTTGGTTGAATCAACGTCTGCTCCTTTTATCTGATCAAGAATCGTGATATTTGAGATTTCCTCAATTAAGAGCACGAAAGGAATGCCATCATCTGAAATGTCCGAGTAATAGCAACGTGGAACTTGAACCGGGAGCGTGTCAGTGAGCTTTTGATAAAAGTTAACCTCGCGAAAATAAAACCCCATAGCTTGACAAAGAAAAATGTTTTCAGGTGCTGGAGATTGACATTTCGCAATAATCGTCTTTGGCCCACTGGCTCCCTCATGGTAAGTCAAATGTAATCTACTGACCTCGCCGAGGATTCCAACTCCTTCTCCTAGGTCCTCCCATTGCATCTCCCGTATTCCTTGCATTTCTAGAGGGAGTACGGAGTTGAGCCAATCAATCGTAATCTCTTTAACAGATTTAGGAATTAAAGTCATGATGCAAAGTTAAACTTTTTTAAGCGCTTCCATTACGCCACGCCACTGCTCTGGGTTTGCTTGACCAGGGGCGTAGAAGCTCAATCGGTCAATTACATCTCCATAACGACGTCCCAGCTCTGGGGCAACTTTGTCTGGCTCGGCGACAACGGCAAATGTATTAAGCATTTCATCGTCTATTAGAGTTCCCATCTCAACCCACTTTCCTTGCTTTGAAAGCTGGTTAAGTTCATCTTGAAGGCCTTCCCAGCCATGTAACTCTAAAACGCCTTTGTACGCAGGAGTTGACCCATAAAATGCAATTTGTTGACGTGTTGCACTTTCAGCGAATTCCATTTCTTCCTCATTTTGGCCAGTGACAACAAAGAAAGGTCCTGAAATTGAGAACCCGTCAAGTGATTTCCCGACTTTCTCTCGACCGATGGCAAGGTTAGGTAACGTCACTTCGCGCAAATACTTTTCAGTCGTAAAACCATGCGCTATGAAACCATCGCAAACCTCTCCAGCAACCTGAGTCATGAGTTCACCTACACCAGCTAGGTATACTTTCGGTGCACCAAAGTCACCCAAATCACTTTTATCGGGTGTAAAGAACGGCGTCATTAACGTATGTGTATAGAAGTCACCTCGAAATTCTAGTTTCTCTCCAGTCATCCAGGTATCCCAGATAGCCCTCATAGCGGATATCATTTCGCGCATACGAGCTGCTGGCTTTGACCACTCCATACTAAAGCGTTTCGTAATATGAGGTTTTATCTGACTTCCCAACCCCAAGTTAAATCGCCCCTTGCTTAAAGCTTGCAGATCCCATCCAATGTTCGCAAGAACCATCGGGTTTCTAGCAAATGCAACCGCAATACTCGTTCCCAACTCAAGGTTTTGAGTGTGCTCTGCAGCAATCGTTAATGGAAGAAAAGGGTCATGACTTGTTTCTGCAGTCCATATCCCGTCGTACCCTCTCTCTTCTTGAGAGCGAGCTTCTTTCGCTATCTTCTCAATATTAGGTGTAAGTCCTAATCCACCATCAACCTTCATACATCCACTCCTTCTATATTACGTTCGCGCAGTTTTTCTGCTGAACATTGAAAATCTTCCGATAAATCATGTGGGCCTGCATAATGCGGTTGCAGGAATCGACGACTAAATTTCCAACCATCCTCAGTCTTGACATATTCGTCATCATAATGGGCAAGTAGGATCCCTCGGTCTCCATTAGAGCGAACTACTTGCTCTTGTATGTACCATCTTCCCGAAGCTACCAGACCAGATTGATCCACCTCTATACCTCCGTTAAGAACAGTTTGAATTGTTGCTTGGAAGCCCTTCATCGCTGTGTACCAAAGATCCTTTATCGCATCTATGCCTTCAACTAATCTCCCTCCGCCAAGGTCCCAGACAGCGTCTTTGTGCCAAGTAGATGACCACTGCGTGCCATTCCTATGAACTACTGCATCCGCATACTTGTGGACAAGCATTGAAATTTCTGCATACGGGCTTTCTTCTATCACTTGAAATTCTCCTTAATGAGGGATCTGGAAGTTGCTAATTTTTTAACTTCCGAGCACCTTGATAGTCTAAGAATACTTGAATATCAATTGGACTAGCTAGATTTGACAGTAGGCAAGGAGATCATATGAAACTGGGATACAACACAGGTTATTGGAGTGCAGGCCCACCAACTGGTGTAGAAAACGTTGTGGAGGAATGTGACAAATTAGGTTTTGAGCATATTTGGACGGCTGAGGCCTATGGGTCTGATGCTTTAACCCCGTTAGCTTGGTGGGGTTCACACACTACGAACGTGAAGTTGGGAACAGCGATCATGCAAATGTCTGCAAGAACCCCTGCGGCTACGGCTATGGCTGCGATCACAATGGATCACTTGAGTAACGGAAGATTTATTCTCGGGTTAGGAGCCTCGGGTCCTCAGGTAGTGGAGGGTTGGTATGGGCAACCATATCCAAGGCCGTTAGAACGAACGCGTGAATATGTTGAGATTGTTAGGTCAATTGTGGCGCGAAAAGAACCGGTAGAATTCTCCGGTAGGCATTACACCATGCCATTTCCTGATGGGACCGGATTAGGGAAGCCACTGAAATCTACTGTGCATCCGCTGCGTAATGAGATTCCCATATATTTAGCAGCTGAAGGCCCCAAGAACGTTGCTCTTTCGGCTGAAGTTTGTGATGGCTGGTTGCCACTTTTCTTCGCACCCAAAGATAATGACTTTTACAAAAATGCTCTTCAGTCAGGCTTTGATGCTGCTGGACGATATGGTTGGGGAGATTTTGAAGTTGCTTGTACCGTAACCGTCATTCCGGGAGAAGATATTGAGCAATGCGCAGATCTATTGCGTCCAATGATCGCGTTATATGCAGGAGGAATGGGAGCGAAAGGGCAGAATTTCCATTATGACGTATTTGCTAGAATGGGTTACGAAGAAGCATGTGAAAAAATTCAAGAGCTCTATCTCGCCGGTAATAAAAAAGATGCGATAGCTTCAGTGCCAACAGAAATGGTAGAAGCAATCTCTTTGATCGGGCCTCCAGACAAAATTAAGGATGAATTGTCACTTTGGGAAGAATCTGTGGTTGATACCATGCTTATTTCCGGAGGAATTGACCTCGTCCGATTTGTTCACGATCTGGTTAGCTAATGGGATTGAACGACCGCACCCCAGTCATTGTTGGAGTTGGGCAATACAAGCAACAACTCGAAGATGTTTCGAAAGCAGAAGAACAATACATTCTGATGGAAAGGGCATTACGACTTGCCGCCGATGATGCCAACACGCCGAGGCTATTAAACAAACTAGATAGGCTGCTTGTCATTGGAGGTATGTGGAGCTATCCCGACCCAGGACGCTTGATCGCAGATGCTGTTGGCTCGCCAAACGCCAAGACCTTTCTTACAGCAATGGGCGGAAATATGCCTCAAGCGACAGTAAGCGAATGCTGTGAACGAATCGCAGCAGGTGACATGGAAATCGCAGCAGTTGTAGGAGGCGAAGCCGTCTATAGTAAAAATAAGCTAAGGAAATTGGGTAAAGATCTCACAAAGTCAGGGGCTGATCTGGAAAAGGCTGAGAAGTTTGGAGAGAACGTTTCTATGTCCTCTCAGCATGAACGGGATAACGGCTTCATGATGCCTACTCAGATTTACCCACTGTTTGAGTCTGCAATACGCGCACATCAACATGAGAGTCACCATGATCATCGCAAAAGAATCTCATCGTTATGGGAAGGTTACAATCAAGTAGCAACTGCCAATGAATATGCATGGGTTCAAACGCCAATGACTGCTCAAGAAATCATGGAACCCACTCCAGAGAACCGAATGGTAGGTTATCCATATACAAAGGCAATGAACGCAAACTCTTTCGTCGACTTTGGTGGTGCAATAATCATCTGTTCAGTTGGAGTAGCACAATCACTTGGAATTCCTTCTGACAAATGGGTCTTTCCACATGCTGCAACAGATGGACACGCAACGTATTTATTTTCTGAGCGAGATAATTTCCATGAATCCCCAGCTATACGGATTACATCAAAGGCTTGTTTGGAACTAGCAAACATAACTATTGACGATGTGGGGCCAATGGACTTGTATTCATGCTTCCCTTCAGTCGTGCAAATCACAATGAACGAGTTGGGCATACAATCAGACCGAATCACCACCACCACCGGGGGCCTGTCTTTTTTTGGTGGGCCAATGAACAGCTATGTTATCCATGCAATTGCTAGCACCGTAGATGCAGTTCGTGCTTCGGAAGAATATGGATTCATTCATGCGAATGGTGGATACGCAACGAAACATTCATGTGCTGTTTATAGTAGCCAACCACCAGAAGGTGATTTCCAAAGAAGGAATGTCCAAGGAGAAATTAATACCCATCCTCAACGCGAAGTTGATACTAACCCAGTAGGTAAATCAATCATTGAGTCATATACAGTTCTGCACGATCGTGAAGGAGCCAGCAAGGCGCTTGTAACTTCCCTGATGGCAGATGGGAAACGGGCTCTTTCGTCAACTTCTGATGAAGAAACTATGAAGTCGATGATGAGTGAAGAATACGTGGGGAAAACACTTGAATTTACTGGTAGTGGCTCCTTTGAAATCCTCTGATAGAAAACCCAACCAACCTTTTTGTTTCTCCTCCTGAAGTTATTCTGGTCGTGTCCTTGATCAGTGACTAGGATCTCCATATGGATATTCAAGAAGTTATCAAGGCTTCAAAAGACCTTGGAGAATGGGCACACATCGCTACGGTCAGTAAATCCGGGATACCATATGTCACTCCAGTGCATCCCTGCTGGGAGGGGAAAGTACTATGGATAATGGTTGGAGCTAATTCTGTGAAATCAAAGAATATCGCTCATTTCCCATCCGTCTCGCTCCATTGGCAGGTTAGCCAGGAAACGGGCTTTGACAGTTTGATGATTTGGGGTCAAGCAGAGTTATTTACAGATATTGACACAAAGAAAAGGTTATGGAGTGGCGTGTTTGACTATGACCTCAACGTGTTCGCTCCAAATGGTCCTGAAAATTCTCCTGAGACAGGCTTTATCTCAGTTAACCCAACTAAAGCGGTCATTCTAAAAGAAATGGGCATTGGAGAACGGCTGGTATGGAGATCCGAATAGGGTATTCACAAATGTGTGTAAATCCCAGCTTTAGGTAATCAGATCTTCGTAGCTATCGTAGTGCGTATTGAAGGCCTTTCAAGTGCCTTAGCATATATGGCAACAAACCATAATGTTGGACAATTTCGGCCAGAAGTTAGCTCGGCAGGTTTAGCTTTATTTGCTTAAAATCGTTACGCCACTAATGCCTGGAGCACCGTAAACATGTGTGTATGCCACTTTAGGGTTATTGGGTACTTGTCGCTTGCCAGCGCTTCCGCGTAGCTGGAGTACGTTCTCGTAAACTTGCCTGAGGCCGGATGCTCCAACAGGTTCACCATTTGCTAGACACCCTCCATCGGTGTTAACCGGGAACCGCCCACCTATTTCTGTTTCTCCTTGTTGGATGATTCGTTCTTGATCGCCATGTTCACAGAATCCGTTTTCAGCCATGTGCATGATTTCAGCTCCTGCTTCTGTGTCCTGAAGTTGCGCTAGGTCAATATCATCTGGTCCTATTCCAGCCATCTCAAAGGCTGCCTTTGATGTATCAACTGTTGGTCCATCGCCATCTTCGAGAGCTAGCCAAGGGGCCATCACTTCAAATGATCCCCATCGTCTACTTCTGACGACTGCTGCATTTAGATAGACAGGGGTGTCAGTATATTTATGTGCTTGGTCAGCTCTTGCTAGCAAAAGCGCCACTCCACCTTCAGCTGGTGAACAGAACATGAACTTTGTTAATGGATAACTTAACATGTCTGATTCAAGAATTTGTTCCTCACTTATTGGCTGGCGGCGCCATGCATTTGGGTTATGTTCAGCATTTCTGAAGGCTTTAGCAGAAACCTTTGCAAGAGTGTTGTGGCTGATGTCATGATTTTGCATGTATCGATTGATTTTCATCCCAAAAAATTGGGTGGTTAGAGCCAGTCCTTGCTTCCCATACCAATCTCCTAACCCGGATGACCTGGTGTTTACCCTGAAGGCACCTCGTTCATGTTTGTCGTATCCGACTGCTAGGCCTAGCTCGAAAGCTCCTGAAGCAATCGTGTTGTATGCGGAGAATAGGGCTGATCCTCCGGTTGCACAACCATTGGCGACATTGATGAACTGTAAGCCTGTTAGTCCTAGTTTGGACACCATCGTGTCTGCAGCTCCGGCTGCTTGGCTTCCGCCAAAGGCAAATTGCACATCTGACCATTCAACCCCAGCGTCCTTTAGGGCTTGACGAACAGCGTAGACTCCTTGTTCTTGTCCGGTTCGCTCAGGAGTTCGACCAAACGGGTGAATTCCTATTCCTACAATCGCTACTTCTGGTTTACTCATGATTAGATTTCCTTTCTTATTCGTTCACAGGTGAGAACGCAAATGTTATTACTTCATTTCCGTCATCATCTATATAAGCTGGTATGAATTTTAATTCCATTTCCATTCCGATTCTCAAAGCGTCTTTGTCGGCGGTTGTTAATCTAGTTTCGACTTTGACTTCGTCATGTATCTCAACATACCCAACACCGAAAGGCTCAAAATTTTCTACATCTCCTGCATACGGTGGAGATTTAGGTGGATAACCTTGAATGGTCCACGTCCATAATTTACCCCGAGTTCCTAGCTCTTTAGGTTTTGTGTCATCTGAAGCGCATCTAGGGCAACCTGATTGCATAGGAAATATGATCGCACCGCAGTCTTGACATTGAGAACCAAGAAGCCTGGGGTCGTCTGAAGGCCAAGTGAATAAACCTTCTTCAATTGCTACCTGTTCAGCCATTAGTCTCCTTATAATTTCAAACCTTTAACATTATGCCCGATGTACACTGATTTGTCGTCTTAAGCTTCAGATAGGGTCAGTTATTGAGAACGAAGACCCGCCTGTCTTAGGCCGTCTTTCATTTTCTTTTTTGTTTTAAAGTCATGCCTGCTCATTCGCTCAAGAACCACTTCGTGGATTTCCCCGTTGAAGGGATATCTGTGGGGGTAAGGCCCAACTGGCGCTCCAGTGTCAATTCCAACGTCAAATGTCTCTCCGCTCATCGAGAATATTATGGGAACAGTTCTCTCGATCCGATCAGAGTTTACTGACTCGCCATCAATGTAAAGAGTTGCTAGACCCCCATTTCCAAACCCTCCGTCGTGCTGGTAGTCAATTAATATCTCATGATCCCCTTCAATTAGGGGTTCAGCGGCACATATCGTGGTTAGGTATTGCCCAAAGCAGTTGTAGTGATAGGTCGGCTTGCCGTCTTCATCAAGATAAAGGCTCCACCCAGACATATTTCCACCTTGACAGGCAATCACGCCTTGTGCGCCTTCTGGAGGAATTGTTACTTTTGAAGAGATTCTGTGTGATGCATTTTTTAGGTTTATGACGGCGCTTTCTGGGATTCTGACATGTGCTGTCGTGTACGTCATTTTTTTTCTACTTCCAAGTGCTGAAGGGACTCGGAAATTTCCTGAAATTCTCAAACTAGTGTCCCGAAGCGGGAAGACGTTGTGCTTCACCGCTTCCTTATCAAATAGATTTTGTAATTCGGTCAGTTTGTCAGGGTAAATATTGCTTAAATCCTCACTCTGCGAGAAGTCGTCGACAACGTTGTAGAGCTCCCACTTCTCTTGCTCTCCTCCAAATTCGTAGCCCTTAAGTCTAATCCATGGCACTCTTCCGTGGAAACAAGAAGCAATCCAGCCTTCGTGGTAAATAGCTCTGTTCCCAAAGATTTCAAAGTATTGAGTTTTTCGAGTACTCAAAGCTTCAGCGTCATTAAACGAGTATTCCATTGAGACCCCATCAACAGGCATTTGCTCTATCCCATTCACTGTTTCAGGCCATTTCAGACCAGCTGCAGCAAGAATTGTTGGAGCGATATCAATGACATGATGAAACTGGTTTCTTAATGTATTAACTTCAGATATTTTGTCAGGCCACTTCATAACCATTGCGTTACGGGTTCCTCCGAAGTGAGAAGCTACTTGTTTCATCCATTGGAATGGGGCATCTAAAGCCCATGCCCAACCAACGTTGTAATGATTTTCACATTTATTTGTTCCAAAATCGTCAATGTGTTCAAGAAGCCACTCAGGGTCTTCGTGAACACCATTTTGGAACGATGGGGCAGACCAAGCACCGTGAACTGTTCCTTCGGCAGATGCACCGTTATCACCCGTGATGTAAATCACCAGAGTATTATCAGCGCATCCCATCTCATTGATGCAGTCAAGAATCCTTTTAATCTGCGCGTCAGTATGCTCTAGAAATCCAGCAAATACTTCCATCAATCTAGTAGCTACTGGTTTGTAGCGATCAGGATAGGAATCCCAACTTGGAATTTGTTCTGGTCGGGGTGTGAGTTGAGTTCCTTCAGGAATAATCCCTAGTTCTAGCTGTCGTCTAAATATTTTTTCTCGCAGAACATCCCAACCGTCGTTAAACGCTCCGGCATATTTGTCTATCCATTCTTTTGGGGCTTGGTGCGGGGCGTGAACCGCTGGGGGAGCGAAATAGCAAAAGAATGGATTATCTGGCGTTGAAGTTTGTTGTTGCTGAATCCATCTAATTGCTTGGTCAGCTAAGTCCTCGCTTAAGTGGTAATCCTCTTTTCCTATGTGAGGTTGAATAGGCGTAGTTTGGTCATACGCAGCGGGCTCCCACTGGGAAGCTTCACCGCCCAGAATCCCGTAGAATCTATCGAAACCCATGCCAGTGGGCCATCGATCGAAAGGTCCAGCGGGTCCCTTCTCCCATGTAGGTGTAATGTGCCATTTCCCGAAACAGCTCGTTGAGTAACCATGCTCCTTCAATATTTTCGCAACTGTTGCAGACTCAGCAGGTATGACGCTGTCATATCCAGGAAAACTGTTCGCTACCTCGGCAATTCCGCCCATATGAACTGAATGGTGGTTACGCCCTGTAAGTAAGGAAGCTCTGGTAGGTGAGCACAGAGCCGTTGTATGAAATTGATTATAAGAAATTCCAGTTTCGGCTATCTCTGACACTGCTGGCATTTCGATAGGGCCACCAAAGGTAGCAGCGCTTCCAAATCCAACATCGTCAAGCATTATCAGAATTACATTAGGTGCGGAATCTGGAAGTTGTTTCTTTTCTAAGGGTGCTGCTTCCGAATCCTCAATAAACCGCCCTATTTTTCCTTGGAATTTTGGTGAGGTGGAAGGTAAATGTTTCATTGAGTGAGTGAAGGGAGATCAAAATGTGATAGGAACTTAGTTATTTCTTCGCTGGTGTTAGAGGTTGAAATTTTTGAGATCAAACTATCTGACAAGGTTAAGGTGCCGGAAAGCAAATCGGCCCAAGTCTCGATAGATAAGCGTATTACTAGGTGTGCATCTTTCCCGTCAGTAGGAATAGCAACCTGATTTCGTATCAGCACCCCTGTAGTTTCTCCATTTTCAAATTCCCATCTAAGTTCTTGTTCATAATCTATGGCTAGATTGGGATCTAAGAGAACTCTCAGGGCATGGACAGTTGAAGAAGGGGGATTTGCCATGACAACAGAGCGAGAGAACCTGTGTTTGCGGTGACGTTCAAGGTTCAGTAGCCCCTCTAATTCAAGAGCATATGTGAGGCACCAGTTACGGATATTTGCAGCTGTTGTCTTTTGGGCGACTGTTCGTAAACAATTAGCTAAAAGCTTAGAATCTCTTTCGATAGCATCCTCATTATTGCTTTCGAAACTGAGGTGGTACTCCAATAGAACGCTTGATAGTTCAATGGCCCATCGCAGGTCTCCTTCCGCAAATGCTTCATCAGCGATTGCTTGAGCCTTTTCAACGCCTCCAAAGCCATTTATGAGCTTTTTTGCCCTAGCTGATGGATTCTCTGGAAATAATTTTGCTGGACTCCCATCAAACCAGCCCCGAAGCCCGTTGTGTATTTGCCGTACGTGGTGCTCTGCTAAACCATAGAACTGACGTGTTAGGTAGGACTCTTCTTCAGATGTTGGGAGTTGCACGAATTGTGTTAACTGCTCAAGGTTCATTCCCTTATTAATTCCCCGAACTGTTTGATCCCAAAGAAACTGGATCCGGTCGCGGTATCTAGTGATCTCGGCTTTAGAGCGATCAGTTCCTATTATTGGTGGGCCGTGAGTGCCTATGACTACTTCTGGGGAAAGAGAAAGGATGTAGTCGATACCTGTCAATAGAATACGCGGATCTCGGTACTCTTCGCCTCTGATTGCGAAAACATTGAACAGGACTGGCCAAATCAAATTATTGACACAGACTCCAAGATCAGGAAACCATATTGTTATTGAATCATCTGCATCTGACGGGGCAGGTGACATGTGAACTTCCAATCCAGCAATTTGAACGGTAAGTGGCTTGGTGAATGTTTGGTTTGGCTCAATAAACCCAGGTGTAAATGGAGCGTGTTCTGGGTTTCTGTAGGAGAGACCTAGACCCACGTTGATGACGGAATCAATCCCGGATTCAGGAAGCGCAATGCCAAATTGGTGAATTAAACCTCTTGAAGCGACTGCACTGAGTTCCGTGCCGTAACTTCTTCTGTTCATAGTAATTCGTTCATGACCCCATATAGGAATATCATCTCGCTTTTCGCTTGCGAAAATTGCTTTCGTTCCAGCTACATAGTGGAAATGGGTATAAATAACTGCAGCAATAGGAGCTTGCGTCTCTTTGCGTATCGCAACCAAAGCTTCGGTCATCTCCTCAATGCACTCACCAGTGTCAATCGCAATCAGACCTTCAGGTCCTTCAATAAATGTTTGGTTTGATAAACCATTTCCAACGAAGCACCAAACACCTTCGGCGACGTTCCATAGCCTTTTATGAAGTCGTCTGGAGTGATCTACTAAGTCAGCATTTCCGATCTGTCCCCTAGCATCTTCGACAGTTTCATTGCTGATCGCAAAACTGTCCTGAAGATATAGTTTCTGGTTGCGTTCCATCACAAATGCTTAACCTAGATTTGCCTCTCGTGCCCTTCCCAATAGGGTTCGCGAAGCGTTCGTTTGAGGATTTTTCCAGTACCTGTCCGAGGCAATTGATCAATGAAATCAACAGATTTAGGTCGCTTATATCCTGCTAATTTGGTGTTACACAATTGCAATATCTCTCGGATGAATTCTACATCTCCTGTGTAGCCATCTGAACACTCGACGATAGCTTTGACTTCCTCTCCAAACTCTTCATTTGGAACACCAATCACCGACACGTCCGCAATGCCATCGTGTTCAGCTATCACAGCCTCAATTTCTGCTGGGTAGATATTCACACCGCCAGAGATAATCATGTCTATTTTTCTATCCGAAAGCCATAAATATCCATCTTCATCAAGGAAACCAATATCACCAGTTGTAAATACCCCAGGCTCAAGGTGAGCTTCCGCTGTCTTCTCCGGAGCTTTATGATATTCAAAATCTGTTCCCATTAAATTCCTAAAATATAATGTCCCCGAGGAGTTGGGTTCAGTCAGTCGGTTACCGTCATCGTCAACAACAAGAACTTCAACAGTCTCTAATGGTTTGCCAACAGAACCCCCTTTATTCAACCAATCCTCCGCTTTGATCGTAGAGATAAATGCTCCTTCTGTTGATCCGTAATATTCATGTACCTTAGGGCCAAACCATTCAAGCATTGAACGTTTCCAAGCTGCTGGACAAGGAGCAGCTCCGTGCCAAACAGACTCTAGAGAATCTCCAGTAAACCCCTTCTTGACAGAATCTGGGGCATCAAGCATTCTCTTGAATTGGGTTGGCACTAGATGAATATTAGTTATCTTTTCAGAATCAATAAGTTTTACGGTCTCTGCGCCATCAAACTTATGTCGCATTATGACTGATGATCCGTTGATCATCGGCATGAAGGTAAATGCCCACTGCGCAGAATGATAAACAGGACCAACGAGTAAAGATCTGCCGTTTGCTGGAACATAGCTTGCCATGCTTCCTCCAATAAGCTGCATGACTTCAGTTGGTATAGTTCCTCCACCCGACAACGACCCTCGAACACCTTTAGGTCTTCCCGTTGTCCCAGACGTATAGAACATGGGTCCTCCGAGCAACTGTTGGTCATCCGGTAAATCATCAGTTGAAGAACTTGAAAGGAATTCTTCGTAGTCGGTTAAAGTCTCACTTTCCCCTCCAACTATCAAAGAGAGCTGAACGTTTTGGGACCGAGCATCGGAAAGCGCTTCAATGGCAACATCGGTAAAACGACTTCCCACCAAGAGGACTTTGACATCAGCATCTTCAAGAATATAAGCAAGCTCGTCTGCAACCCAATGCCAATTTACAGGGACATAAGTGACACCAAGATGAGCGGACGCTTGAAAAATTTCAAAACATTCTCTTCTGTTTCCCATCATCATTGCGATTGTGTCTCCGGGGCCGACTCCATGGTCCTTCAGTCCGTTTATTAAGCGACGAACCCGTTCGTCAAATTGGCTCCAAGTAGTCGAGCCAAATTCATCGGCGACAGCTATTTCGCTACCCTTTGTAGAAACAATATCGTCAAGTAATTTAGGCATGTTCCCCCTCGCATATTTGCTAGTTAAAGAGTACCCGCGCTTTTATTTCAAGCACAATGCACGTCAGGTAGTTTTTGACTTACTCAAGAGTTCCCGCATAGCGCTCATCGCTACTTCAGCAGCTTCTTCAATTGGTACGGCCCAAAGGTCAGTTGAAGGCACCTCAAGCCCAATTGGTGCCTGACAATCAAGTTCTTGGATAGCTTCCATCATTGAAGCTAATTGAAATTCACCCTGCCCGGGCGGGACCCTTGTACTTAACGTATCAGTGTAATAGTCGTCAAATGTTTTGTTGAGTGGGCCATCATTCCATTGCGTCGCAAAGATCTTTCCGCTGGGAATTTTTGCTATATCAGAAACTTGATTAGTTGACCTGGTCAAATGCCAACTGTCAAAACAGATGCCACCGTTTTCCCTATCTGCCCTTTCTATTATTTCTACTCCAACATTCAAATTATCTATGTTGGTCATTTCCGGAACGGGTTCAAGTCCAACAAGAAGACCATATTCGGATGCTCGGTCACAAAGGCTCCCAAAACCTTTCGCTGCTTCCTCAATTGTCCCCGTGTAATTTCCGATCACTTGAACGTAGCGACATTGAAATCGTTTCGTGATTTCCCAAACCATGTCTTCTTGCATGAGACACTTTTCAGAAGGAGATGCTGGAGTTGCCCAGCCTCGTAAAGTTTCTATATTCGCTAAAGCCATGTTGTATTGATTTAACGTATGCTCAAGCTCATCTATAAGGTCTGGATTTTCTGTTAACTTCATCCAAGCTCCCAAATGCATTCCAATTCCGCTAAAGCCAGCTGCACTAGCGGCTTTAACTCTTGCAGTCATTGAGTCCTCTGGGCTCCTGCAGAAGTAGTCCCAGACGAAGTCCTCAGGTCCCAGCTCTTTGGCATCCTTAATTGTCATAAAGTTGAAAATTTCTTCAATGATCTCAT
>CENF01022254.1_pt1 | contig 26489 bp, 26 predicted proteins | sample 361291 | NCBI WGS metagenome assembly CENF01 (sample SAMEA2619399, study PRJEB7988) | marine metagenome | isolation source: saline water (ENVO:00002010), including | reverse complement strand
CTGCTGAAGAAGCAGAAGAAGCACCTGCTGAAGAAGCAGAAGAAGCAGAAGAAGCACCTATTGTTCAAGACCAAGAGGAAAGTGTCCTAGAACCAGTTTTTGGCGGAACACTCCGATGGGGACTTGAAGCAGAAGTTGATGGAATCAATCCAACAGCATCCGCTCTATCTGCGCCTGGACTCACAATGATGAATGCAGCCTTTGATACTCTGGCCGCTTACGACGTAGATGGGAATACTGTTCCCCACTTAGCAGAATCATTCACCTCCAGTGCAGACTGCAAAACATGGTCAATGAAACTTCGAGACGGTATAACCTTCCATGATGGAACGGCATTAAATACCGAAGCTGTTTCTGTGAACTTCTTGGCGCAATATGGAGACCCACTTGTTGGATTAGCAGTTCGACCCTACTATGTCGCTGAAGAGCCCATAACAATCGTTGATGATCTAAACATGAACTTCAACCTTACAGATGCAAGCTGCAACTGGCCTTCGGCTCTCACTGGGCAACTAGGAGCAATAGGATCGCCGACATGGATTGCAGCAGCTCAGGAAGATCCAACACTTGATCAGCAACCGGTCGGAACGGGACCATTCATGTTTGAATCAAGAGTGCAAGACTCAGTCACTAGATTTGTAAAAAATCCAAACTATTGGGGTGGCGATGTTTACCTAGATGCCGTTGAGTTCTATCCAGTAACCGATGGAGATGTGCGAACCAGCCTTCTCCTTGAAGGAGAACTTGACGCTCAAGCAACTACAAATGTTGAATCCATTGCAACCCTTGCAGAAATTGATTCCATTACACAAGTCCTTGACGACACTGGCGATGAGTCTTTCCTCATGTTGAACTCTGCTCAACCGCCGTTCAACGATATCCGAGCACGGCAGGCCATAACGCACGCTACCCCTCGTGATAATTACAACACATTGATCAATCTGGACATTACGCGAAAAGCTGACCAGATGTTCACACCCGAAAGCCCTTACTACAATCCCGATGTTGTTCAATTATCAGATCGTCCTGATCTAGCTGGACCACTTGTGGATTCATATTGCTCTGACAACCCAAATAACTGCACAAGCGGAAAGATCAATATTGAGTACCAGTACTCAGGGCCATCTGTCGTGGGAGAACGAATCGCAGATCTCCTATCAGAAGGATGGGCTGACTTCTTCAACGTCACTGTTCAAGTACTCCCACAAGACGCTCATATCCAAGAAGCAGCTTTGGGAATATACAATTCAATAGGTTGGAGACAGTTTGGTGCTGTTGATCCTGGCATTGACAGAGTTTGGTTGCTCTGCCGAGCAATTGGAGGCATCTCACTAAACTGGCCTCGATACTGTGACGAAGATCGCGATGCGATCATTCTTCAAGCTGATGCAGCCAAAACAGTTGCAGAAAAAGTACCGCTCTACCAAGAACTCTCAAAGATGATCAACGAAGAGTACCTTTACGTTTTCTATCACCACACTCTATGGAGCTTGGCTCTTGCAGATGGAGTGGAGAACGTATGTGGAGCAAAGACCCTTGAAGGCGTCAGCCTCCGTTGCCAAGTCAACGGACGCTCATTCTTCCAGTCAACCTTCATAGCTGACTAGAAACGTTACTCCAAGAGACCCCGAGTGGTGGAATGAAAATTCCCACCACTTGGGGTCTCTTCAATTTGTTGGGGTAGGATAACAACGCAGCATTTGCTGTTGCGATTAGCAGAATGGGGTACAAAAGCAGTGCCAAAGGCAGTCAAAAGATTGATCGGCCTCACGGGCCTTCTGATTATTGTTTCAATGGTCACGTTCGGCGCCATGAACTTTTTAGGAGATCCTCTCTTTAACATTCTTGGGCCAGTTGCTGCTGACGTCGATAACCCTGAAAGCCTCAAAGCGATCGAAGAAGCAAAAGCTCAGTACCACTTGGATAAGTCGCTACCTGAACGGTGGGCTCGTTGGGCTTGGGATTTCGTAAGAGGAGACTTCGGAGTGCAATTTAGTTCCTCCGGCCAGCCTCCTGTTAGCGATTTAATCAAGGAAAGACTTCCTCGAACACTGGAGCTAATGGCAGTAGCACAAATCATTGCTGTTTCTATAGCCATACCATGGTCGGTACTCGCAGCATCTAGAGCTAATAGGCGAACTGATAAAATCTCAACAGTTACTGCTTTCGCGTTTGTATCCATACCCAGTTTTGCTATGGCGGTAATCCTCTTCTATTTCTTTTCTGTTCAATGGGACTTCCTTCCCGATACCTATACGGCGACAGACCCGTTTTGGGGTTTCAGCCATGACCATCGACTTATTCAACTGATACTTCCAGGGTTCACACTGGGACTCGGGTCTGCAGCGGCCTATCAGCGACTTCTGAGAACCGACCTGATCACCACGCTCCAGCAAGACTTTATCCTTATGGCTAAATCAAAAGGTGTATCAAAGAGAAGGGTCCTTTATTCACATGCACTCAGGCCTTCATTATTCTCAATGATCACATTGCTGGCAATAAACATTGGTTTCATGATTGGCGGCTCGCTCGTGGTAGAACAATTCTTTAGAATCCCCGGTATTGGCAGTGCTGTCGTAGAAGCCACGTTACGAGAGGATTTCCCCGTCGTCCTCGCAGTTGTAATGATCGTTTCAGCTGGATTTATGGTATTCAACTACCTAGCCGACTACCTGTACACACTCATTGACCCAAGAGTAAGAAATGAAGATACAAGTAAACCAAGAAAAGTTACAAGTATGGGTATGTAATCATGAACGAAGAACACGAAAAGAACGCTGACGAAAACACAAATGGATCAGATGTAGCAAAAGAAGAAATTGCCATCAACGACTCAACACAATTAGAGATTTCAGAATTCGCAGATAAAAAAACGCTAGGATTTGGATTCTGGTTGGCGGCGTTTTGGCTGGTGTTAATTTCCTTTCTTGCTGTATTCTCTCCGATACTTCCATTCAAAGATGCCGATAAGAACTACATTGCATATGAACAAAAGGAAAACCCGTTAACCGGCAAAGTTCAGGAGCGGCCCGTTCAGCCTCCATACGCACCAAGCGGTGAACATTGGCTTGGAACCGACCAAGACGCGCGAGACATACTTAGTCGCTCAATTGAAGGAGCGAGAATCTCGCTTGCAGTAGGTGCACTTACAGCACTATTCGGAATGATCGTTGGTGGTACTCTTGGCATGATCGCCGGTTACTTCAAAGGCATTCTAGACAAAATTGTCGGCGCTATCTTCCTAGTTGTTTTGAGCTTCCCAGGTTTGATTCTCGCTATTCTCATCGTTGCCCTACTTGATCGATCCCTCCTCACGATTTCCGTAACTCTTGGTATCTTAGGCGTTGCCCCAATAGGAAGGCTCGCTCGCGCGCAAACACTCAGCTTCTCCGAACGAGAATTTGTAATGGCTGCAGAAACTCTTGGTGCCAAAAAATCCCGAATCTTAATTAAAGAACTTCTCCCTAACGTGCTCATCCCCATGAGCACCCTCGCGATGCTAGTCATAGCTGTTGCGATTGTGGGAGAAGGTACATTAGCCTTTCTAGGTTTATCTGTTCAAGGCAGTGCCACATGGGGAAAACTGATTTTGACAGGATCAGGATTATCAACTCTTGAAAGTTCGCCATGGGTTGCTTTCGTCCCAATGGGATTCTTGTTCCTAACTGTGGCTTCATTCAATTATTTAAGTGACCGAATCCGTGATTACTTCGATGTGAGGGATATTTTTGTTACACGAGACTAACGACGCCAACAACATTCTTGAACTCAACGACTACCGAGTTGGGTTTCGAACAGAACGTGGACTAGCCAAAGCTGTCGACGGAGTATCACTATCATTAAAACGCGGTTCTACCCTAGCAATCGTAGGAGAATCAGGATCCGGCAAAACAGTACTAAACCGAGGAATAATGGGACTCCTTGGAGCAAACATTATTGAAGGCGGGTCAGCAAAATTCCAAGGCGAAGAACTTGTCAACACCAATCGTCAGAAGTTCTGGGGAACAAAGATGGCAATGATATTTCAAGACCCCATGACATCATTAAACCCCGTCATGAAGGTAGGAAAGCAAGTATCAGAACCTCTACGTTTGCATCAAGGGATGTCAAAAAAAGAAGCACGTGACAGAACAGTTGAATTGTTCACACTCGTAGGCATCCCCGAACCAGCGAAAAGGTTTGGTGAATACCCGCATCAACTCTCAGGTGGTATGCGCCAAAGAGTAATGATCTCTATCGCACTCGCAATTGAACCAGACATACTAATAGCTGATGAGCCAACGACATCCTTGGACGTCACGGTTCAAAAATATATTCTTGACTTACTTGTTGATGTTCAATCCAAATCAAATATGTCAATGGTGATTATTACCCATGACCTTGGTGTCGCCCGTGGACGCGCCGATGAGATCATGGTGATGTATGGCGGACGCATAATGGAAAAGGCCCCTTCAGAAACTGTCTTCCAGGGAATGAAACACCCGTACACCGAAGCCTTACTATCCTCAATTCCAAGACTTAATGATCCCAAACACACGAGGCTTACACCAATAGAGGGTTTCCCCCCCGATATTGTTGACGGACCCGAAGGTTGCAAATTTGCTGCTCGATGCAAATACGCACAAGATATTTGTCTAACCTCAACACCAGAAGAAACAACTATCGACTCGCATACCTATTTTTGCCATTTCCCAGTAGGTACCGATGCTGGATCGGAGGCATTTCAATCAAATGCAGCTAGAGGTTTCACAGCGGCAGGGCTAAAAATAAAAAGCAAAAGAGAGGTCGTCTAATGGCTGGATCAGGGAATAATCACCTCCGCACAGAATTCGATGACGTCCTTCTCAGTATTGAGAATCTGGTCGTTGAATTCCCATCAGGAAGAAAAAATAAAGTTCATGCGGTATCTGACGTGAGTTTTGATATCCGAAAAGGCGAGACTCTCGGAATCGTCGGAGAATCAGGATGTGGCAAATCAACCACCGCTAAAGCTATCGTCCAGCTTCCAAAACCTACATCCGGAAAGGTTGACTACGAGGGAACTGATTTAACAAAACTTGATAAAGAGGGAATGCGGCAAAAGAGACCTTCAATTCAAATGATTTATCAAGACCCCATTAGTTCCCTTAATCCAAGAAGAACAGTGTTCAATATTGTCAACGAAGGGACACGAGTTTGGTCAACAGAACACAGCCAGCAGCAAGAGCTAAAGGTAGAGGAAATGATTCAGGCTGTTGGGTTAGATCCAAATGAAGCCAGAGTTCGCCGACCTCATGAATATTCTGGAGGTCAATGTCAAAGAATTTCTGTAGCCAGAGCCCTCGTTTTGGACCCACAAGTAATCATTTGTGATGAACCTGTGTCTTCTTTGGACGTTTCAGTGCAAGCCCGAATTCTTAATATGCTTCAGGATATGAAAGACGAGTACGGCCTCACTCTTCTATTCATCAGTCACGACCTTTCAGTTGTAAAGAACGTTAGTGACCGCGTTGCAGTAATGTACCTGGGAAAGATTTGCGAAATTGGTGATGGAGATGTGATCTACGAAAACCCTGCTCATCCATATACCAGATTACTACTCGCAGCTATTCCTGACCCAGATAACAAACATCGTCAGATAGCAGATGTGCTTGAAGGAGAATTGCCCTCACCTCTAAATCCTCCTAGCGGATGCAGATTCCGAACTCGATGTCCACGAGCAACTGAAAAGTGCGAAAAAGAAGAACCTTCCTTTCAGCAAGTAGGAGATTCGGATCACTGGGTTGCTTGCCATTTCCCCCACCTTGACGATGAAACAATCAGCGATTTGAACTCATCAACAAGCTCCTCAGAGGATTCATCGGAGGAGATCTTGTGGCCGCCTCAAGACTAGTCAATCAATTTAGCTAGTTCGCTTACCGTCTGTTCCCTATCTTCATCTGCTCCATAGACAGCTGCAACTACTTGAGTGCCTCCGGCTTCAGCATAACTTTGAAGCCCTTCAGCAACCTGCTCAAAACTTCCGCTTAAAGCTATGTCCCACGAATTCTCTAGACCTTCTCGCTCTAGCATGGCTCGATATGAGGGAAGATCTCCGTAGAATCCGAAGTCTCTCTTGGCATGTTCAACTGCCCCGTCAGTATCATCTGTTATACAAACAGGCACTGCCGCTATGACTTGAGGAACTGGCCTTCCCGCTTCTTCAGCAGCCGCATTTATGACTGGCGATATATGATTTCGAATGGTCTCCGGCCCCGTCATCCAAGTAACCGTTCCATCAGCAACCCTGCCAACTAATTTCAACATTTGAGGACCTAGTGCAGCTACAAGAACAGGAGGAGCGTCTGCAGGTACGTCAATCCCCCCTCTGCTAGTTAAGTGCTTCCCTCCGTGAGAGATCGTTCCATCATGAAGAAGAGCCATAAGAATTTGAAGATAATCACTCATATGCCCTACTGGAGCATCAAATGATATCCCCCACATCCCTTCAACAACCGGCTTATGAGACAACCCTATACCTAAATCCAGTCGACCATTTGAGACCTGGTTCACGGTCAACGCTTGCTGGGCTAACATCATAGGGTGTCTTGGGTAGGTTGGAATCACTGAGGTACCTAAACGGATACCTTCAACAGATTCAGCAACGACAGCCAAGGCCGTTAATGCATCAAGGTTAAAGATTTGCGGTGTCCAAAATGTTGAATACCCAAGATCGTTCGCTTCTTGAACTTGTTTCTTTAGGTCCTCTACATTGCGAGAGGATCCGAATATTCCTAATTCCATTTTTATTTCTCCTAACTTGCGTCTTCTAAATTCAACGTTTCCTGAAGTTCTCTTTTGAGAAACTTACCACTTGCATTTCTAGGTAATGGTTTTTCCATAAACCACATATATTGCGGGATTTTATGTTTGGCTATTCTATCTCCTAGAAAATTTCTTAGCTGCTCTGCATCTACCGAGTCTCCGTCTTTTAGATAAACGGCCGCAGCAACTTCCTCTCCGAGACGATCATCTGGAACTCCAAATACAGTTACTTCGGTGACCGTGTCATGTTCAAAAATTGCGGATTCAACTTCGGCACAATACACATTCTCCCCTCCTCGCAACACCATATCCTTCTTCCTATCAACAATAAAAATGAAACCGTCCTCGTCGATTCTTGCTATATCTCCTGTATGCAACCAACCTTCGGTTATGGCTTCAGACGTCGCCTCAGGCCTGTTTAGATACCCCTTAATGACTTGGGCACCCTTAACCCAAAGCTCGCCAATCTCACCATCCGGAACTGCTTCTCCATTATCATCAAAACATCGAGCTTCAAAACATGGCATTGCAGGGCCTGCGCTTTCCGGTTTGTCAAGAAAGAAATCAGCTGAGATAGCCGTTATTATTCCGCAAGTTTCTGTCATGCCATAACCTGTACCCGGACGAGCGGTTTCAACGGTAGCCTCAATTTTTTCTACTAGGTCTGGCTGTAACTGAGCGCCACCACCACCAAGTGCCTTAAGCGACGAAGTATCTGTTCTTTCAAAATCAGGATGGGCAATTAATTCTCTGGACATGACCGGCACACCACTTATTGTCGTTATCTGCTCGGACTCAACTAGTTTAAGAGCTTCGCCGGCATCCCACTTGTACATGTGCACTAGTTTCCCACCGGCCATTGTGATTGAATGGGCGACACAATTATTTGCTGTGACATGAAACAAAGGCGTAATGACTAGAGCAGAGGTTTGCGATACATCTTTAGCTGGAAGCTTAGTTGATGTGACATTTGCTCGCGATGTAGCTACAGACTGAACTATGTGAGCGAACGCAAGACTCATAGCATTAGCCACACATCCTCGATGAGTAAGTTGTGCGCCTTTTGGTCGGCCAGTCGTTCCTGAGGTATAGAAAATGCATGCGTCTGCGTCAGGGTCCACCGCAATCTCTGGCATCTCGCCACCCATTTCTATAAGGACATCCCACTCAATAACATGAGCTGATTCGGTTTCCGCACGAACCCCCACCAACTGAGGAAATTCATCTGAGTCTTGTAGTTCAATCAGTTGCTCAAGTCGCTCTTGATCTGCAATAACTACCTTTGGTTTAGAGTCATTGAGCGCATATTCCAATTCAGGGGTAGCCCACCAAGCATTCATGCCTACACAGGTAGCACCAATACTCATACAAGCCCAATAAGCTAGCATCCACTCTGGATAGTTCCGCATAGCTATCGCTACCCTGTCCCCTACCTGTACATCATTCCTTATTAACCAATTAGCTATACTTGCGACGTGTTCATGTGCGTGAACATAGGAGATTCGTTCATTTTCATATACGAGATAATCTGCATCACCGAACCTCTGACTTGATAACCAAAAATCCCTAAGAGACGCTGGTTGATTTTTGTAACAAAGAAGATCTATTCCTTTAACATTGACTGTCTCCAATTCAAACTGAGAACCTTCTGAAGTAAGTTCTTCCCATGCTTGAGATAATTCTTTGTACACGTCCCCCCCACAATTAGTGAATGACTTCTAGGGTAGATTAAATTCGTAACTGCTCATAACTGTCAACACAGTTACTTTGAAAATACCGAAAAGGAAAATTATTTATCTTATTGGTCTAGAATGAAACCGGTCAACTTGCAAGGAGTGGTCATGGGAACTGAAGAGAATCAAGAGCTTAGCGCACGAGAAGCATGGGAGCTTGAGTACCAGAAAGCCTCATTGAGAGACTCAAATTTTGAAACAATGTCAGGGGTGCCGGTTGAGCCGGTCTATGGAGATGACTTGTTTCCTGGTCAATACCCATACACGCGCGGAATTTATCCATCTATGTATAGATCCCGCCTCTGGACAATGAGGATGTTTGCCGGCTTCGGGACAGCTGAAGATACTAATTTGAGGTTCAAGGAACTACTCCGAAATGGCGGAACAGGATTATCAACTGCTTTTGATATGCCCACTCTTATGGGTCGTGACTCTGACAGCGAATGGTCATTGGGTGAAGTTGGAAGAGCCGGTGTTGCAGTGGACACGCTTGCAGACATGGAAGACTTATTTGCTGACATTGATTTATCACAAGTTTCCACCTCTATGACAATTAACGGCCCTGCAGCAACACTCCTAGCCATGTACGTAGCTGTAGCTGAACAAAATGGAGTTGGGCCTCACCAGCTTGCTGGAACAATCCAAAATGACATTCTCAAAGAATATCAAGCACAGAAAGAATATATTTACCCTCCACGTCCCTCAATGCGTATCGTCACGGACATGGTCAAATACACTACGGCTGAAATGCCAAAATGGCACCCTGTTTCAATTTCTGGTTATCACATTAGAGAAGCGGGAAGCACGGCGGCACAAGAATTAGCTTTTACATTAGCGAACGGATTCGCATATGTAGAAGCTGCTATCGCTGCTGGACAAAATGTCAATGAGTTTGGAAAGCGCCTAAGTTTCTTCTTCAACAGTCATAGCGATTTTTTTGAAGAAATAGGTAAATTCCGAGCCGCTCGACGAATTTGGGCTCGATGGATGAAAGAACGCTATGGGGCAACAGATGAAAAGGCAATGCTATGTAGATTTCACACACAAACCGCAGGTGTTTCCCTTACAGCCCAACAACCCGAAATTAATATTGCCAGAGTTGGAATCCAGGCACTAGCTGCGGCTTTGGGGGGCACCCAGTCGCTTCATACCGATAGTTTTGACGAAGCATTAGCGCTCCCAACAGAAGATGCAGCAAGAATAGCGCTAAGAACTCAACAAATTGTCGCTCATGAAACTGGAGTAGTGAACGTAGCTGACCCGCTAGGGGGCTCACCCTACGTTGAATGGATGACTGATGAAATGGAGAGGCAAGCCGAAGCCATTTTCGCTCACCTTGATGATCTTGGCAATGGTTCAATTCTTGAAGGAACATTCAACGGGATTGAAAACGGATATTTCGTCGGTGAAATCGCAGATGCGGCTTACAGGTTCGAGCGTGAGGTGAACTCTGGAAGACGCATTATTGTCGGAGTTAATGAATTTACAGATGGTGATAATCCTGAGGACAGAAATCTCTTACGAATAGGTGCTGAGACTGAGGAGTATCAACTCAAAAGACTAAATGATGTGAAGACAAAGAGAAATCAAGAGCAAGTCAACAGTGCCCTCTCTGAGATAACTTCTGTCGCATCAGACCCAACGCGCAATTTAATGCCAGCGATCATTGAGGCTGTGAAGACCTATGCCACTGAGGAAGAAATCGCCAACGCAATGGAAGTGGTTTTCGGGACATATGTTGAGAAGGCAATAGTTTAATCAAAACGAAAGTGAAGGAACACAGACATGAGCGATCATCAGAGAAGAGTAATTTTAGCTAAATTAGGCTTGGATGGTCACGACCGCGGCATCAAGGTAGTAGCGCGGATTTTACGCGATGCAGGTATGGAAGTTATCTATTTAGGTTTGCGTCAGACAACGGCAAGTATCGTTGCCGCTGCAGAAGAAGAAGACGCAGATGCTATTGGCCTCTCCATGCATAACGCTGGCCACTTAACACTCGGACCCAAAATGGCTGAAGCAATAACAGCTGCTGGGTTAGATATTCCCCTAATTATCGGCGGAATCGTCCCTGACGAAGACGTTGAAGAATTAATGAACGCTGGCATTGCCGCTGTTCTAGGGCCAGGTGCGGCTGCAGAAGAAGTTGTTGCTACAGTTCAGGATGCAATTTCTGCACGAGATAAAGCGTGACTTCATCCAGTGATGCAGCAACTGCGCTCTTCGAGAGTGCAATAAAAGGAGAACGACGTAGCCTAGGCAAGCTTTTAACCGCTATCGAACGTGGCGGGCGTCAGGCTGAAATCATTGCAGATCTTGCGCATCAAGTATCAGGGAATACCCATGTCGTTGGAATCACTGGAGCTCCAGGGTCAGGCAAGTCAACATTAACAGGTAGACTCCTGAAACTATTCTCAGAAGCTGGTGATAAATTAGCCGTCTTAGCTGTTGACCCCTCTTCTCCTCTCACTGGAGGAGCAATTCTTGGAGATCGGATACGAATGGATGATCTTGCAGGCGAGGAATCCTTTATCCGTTCAATGGCCACACGGGGTCACTCTGGGGGACTTGCACTAGCTGTTCCAGCAGCTATTCAACTCTTTGACGCCGTTGGGTACGAACCTGTAATCATTGAAACTGTTGGAGTTGGTCAGGTAGAAGTTGATGTTGCGGGCGCCGCTGACACTACGGTCGTTGTCGTTACTCCTGGCATGGGTGATGCTGTCCAAGCAAACAAAGCAGGCCTTCTTGAAGTTGCGGATATTTTTGTCGTAAACAAATCAGACAGGCCAGGGGCTAGCGACGCAAGACGGGATTTAGAGTTAATGCTGGATTTAGGGCATGTCTCAGGGCTTGAGCAGATGACTGGCTACAGGCCTCCGATCATCATGGCAAATTCACTCGATGGTATTGGCGCTGATGAAGTTCTTGATGCAATCAAATCACATGCAGAATATCTTCGTAATTCTGGGAAAATACATATTCGCCGAAAAGAACGCTTGGTAATGGAAATCCAGAACCGAGTCGAATTATTAATAGGGTCCACAGCAAGCGATATCCTTGAATCTGAACTCGGGGCTGGTTACATAGCAAATGTTCTCAACAGAAAAATCTCACCAGCTGAAGCAGCCAAATCTATTGTCGGTTCCATTCTCACTAAAAAATAATCGTCATTGACTGACGGGCACCGCTCGACCACCTGACCGGATTACGACATAAATATTCTCACCTTGGGGAAACTTCAACCGGACCTTTCTGTGGTTTAGGCCCCAAACTAAATAGTCAGAGCCTCGTATCTGACCAACCCAATTAACATTTTCCTGAGCTTTAGGTTCTACTACAGTTAAGGAAAGAAATCCTAGAAAATGATCCTGATCATAAACCTTCACTTGATGGAAAGAACCAAAATCATACTGAATATGCATATAAGTAGCTTACGTTCAAAACTGTTGATCCTTTCCCACTAAATTAGTCAACTCATTAAAACGAGAAATAATTATTAGAAACAAGTTGGGTATACCGAGGTCTACATAGCATCATAGAATAAGACCAGAATCGAAAAGAAAGACAGGAATGAGCGAATATTCTCCCCCTCTTGATGATATGAAGTTTGCACTTAAGGAAGTTGTTGGCGTTGAATCTTTATCTGAACTACCAGCTTTCAATGAAGTAGGTCTAGAAGCACTTGATTCCCTTCTTGACGAAGCAAGTCGTTTTTTTAATGAAGTAATTTCACCCACTAACCGAACTGGAGACCTTGAAGGCAGTTCACTTAACGACGACGGTAGTGTCTCAACACCTACTGGATTTCGTGAAGCATACGCTCAGTATGTTGACGCGGGATGGGGTGCGATAAGTTTTGACCCCGAATACGGAGGCGGTGGGTTCCCATGGTTAGTAGGTATAGCAGTCACCGAAATGCTTACTGCTGCAAACATGGCCTTATCACTCAACCCGATGCTCACTCAAGGTTCAATCCATGCCTTATCCGCACACGGAAGCCAAGAGCAGAAACTCACATGGTTACCCAAACTGATTACTGGCGAATGGGCAGGGACAATGAATCTAACAGAACCTCAGGCAGGATCGGACGTTGGGGCACTCACTACCAAAGCAGAATTGCAAGCGGATGGGACCTACAAGATTAGTGGCCAAAAAATATACATCACATGGGGCGAGCACGATTTAACAGAGAATATAATTCATCTGGTTCTAGCAAGAACACCAGATGCTCCTCCTGGGACAAAGGGAATTAGCCTATTTATCGTTCCAAAATTTATCATCAACAACGATGGGAGTATTGGTGAAGAGAACGACATCAAATGCCTGTCCATAGAACATAAACTAGGAATCCATGCATCGCCTACCTGTGTTCTTCAGTTTGGAGATAATGGTGGTGCAACGGGGTACATCGTTGGAGAAGAAAATTCCGGAATGCGCTCTATGTTCACTATGATGAACCAAGCCAGATTGGCAGTTGGATTAGAAGGACTTGCTGTAGCAGATCGCGCTTATCAACAAGCCCTTGAGTATGCTCTCGAGAGAATGCAGGGTAGAAGGGCAGAGACTCCCAAGGGAGAATCAGTTGCCATCATTGACCACCCAGATGTCCGACGTATGTTGATGACGATGAAAGCATATATCGAGGCAATGAGGTGCATGATATATCTAAATGCTAAATCCATTGACATAGCTCACCATCACCCTGACGCAGACGAGAGAACGCGTGGTAACGAATTAACTGATCTCCTAACCCCACTATCAAAAAGTTGGTGCACTGACCTTGGAAACGAACTCACTAGCTTAGGTATTCAAATCCATGGGGGTATGGGGTTCGTTGAAGAAACCGGAGCAGCACAACACTACAGAGATATACGAATAGCTGGTATTTACGAAGGAACCAATGGTATACAGGCCATCGACCTGGTCGGCCGTAAACTATCAATGAGAAACGGTGATGTCGTCCGTGAACTCCTTCTAGAAATTAATGAAACAGTCTCTGAGTTACGCGCATCAAACCTAGAATCAATCGGAAAACCTTTAGAGGATGCTGTTCAAGATATGCAGGCAGCAACGGAGTGGCTTATTGAGAAAGGGGGGGCAAGTACTGATGATGGACTGGCTGGTGCTACTCCCTACCTAAGAATGTTCGGGACCACTGTTGGCGGATGGCTCCTAGCAAAATCTGCCATGCAAGCAAAAAAACAAATTGAGGAAGGCAACGACTCGGAGTTCTTACACGCAAAAATAGAAACAGCCATCTTCTTCGCCGAGCAATTACTTCCTCAGGTTTCAGGGTTGCTTCCCGCTACCGTAAGTGGCGCTCATTCATTGTATGCGATCACACCAGAAAGACTTAGAGGCTGACATGGAAAAGGATTCTGAAATAACTATTCTCGCTAATTCTGTAACCTCAGTTTCTGGGCACTGGGCTAATGGGGATCCATTCGTAGCTCCAACAGAAGTTAAAAGTGTTCTTGGTTGGGAGATAAAACCAGAGGGCTTATGCAAAGACGATGCTTGTATCCCTGTCAACGAAGACCAGAGTATCAAAAACCAAGATCGCTATAACCTCCGACAGGTAGCACATTTGACTGGACACCCTACTCTTGTTTCTCAAGAGTCGAGAACTATAACTATCGGGCAACCATCTGCTCTTCGCTCCTCCGCTCTAAGAGATAAGATTGCGCCAGATTTTGAACTTCCAGATATCGAAGGAGTAGATAGAGCATTCTCCGACTGGGCAGGGAAAAAACGGCTTCTCGTTGCATTCTCTAGCTGGTGAGGTTGCGCATTTGACCTGCCAGGCTGGCAGGAACTTCATGAAGAGTTACAGGAAGAAGGATTTACTGTAATTGCTGTCGCCATTGACGAGAATTTAGATTCGATTACTGAATTAGCAAAAGGAACGACTTACCCGGTCCTCATGGATAAGGATCATATTCTCACTGAGTTATTCGCAATTAGCAATGTCCCTTCCGTCATATGGATTGATGAGGAGGGACGAATCTCACGACCTGCAGCTAGTGAGTTTGGTACTGATACCTTCAGTGAAATAACTGGAATAAGCCGCGAAGGCCATATGCAGCAAGTTCGGGAATGGGTTAGAAATGGAGCTTTGCCAGAAGATGCAAGTTTTGTGGTCGATGATTTATCCGATGAAGAGATACAAGCCAGACTCCATTTCAGGCTGGCAGCACACTTGCGGAGAAACAATATGCCTGTTGAATCTGAAAAGCATTTTGATAGCGCTATCGAGTTAGCTCCTTTGGACTTTACAATAGCTCGAGCAAGTATGCCCCTGCGTGGCGGTGACCCATTCGGAGAGGAATTCTTTGAGCTGTACCAAAAATATCAAGATGCTGGGTCTCCATTTCATGGAATACCTCGAAAGCCTCAGACAAGTTAATTAGCAGTCAGCTATGCATTCCTTCAATTGAAATTACTCGCTGACTAACTTCAACGAGTTGCTCCTGTTTTACCTCAAATGAAATAACTTTTTCGGCCCGATGAAAACCGCCCTGCATTTTTCCTGTAACGATGTCAACAGCTGTACCCTCGATCACAGGGACCAAAGCAATCGCTCTAAAGCCATTATCATTCCCTGGAGAAGGCTTTTTTATTTCTGTGATTAACTGTTTTGACTGCCAAACCCATTCCTGGTCAATACTCACGAAACGGCACCGATGATTTCCTGCGCTTTTTGATACTAACGCTCCTGGGCACACAAGAAATTTCCCTTCGATCCAAGGGTTAACCCCTAAGCCCGACCGATCAAATGCAATTCCGAAAGCTTGCTGGATTATGGATTCGTGATTACCGGATCGTATCGCTCTTCGTAGAATTTCATTTTGCATTTCAACATGCAAGTTTTGTAATTCGCTATCAGCAAGTTCCTCAATGAAGAACGACCACATAGCACTTTCGCTCATGCCGCTATCTCGGCCATTATCATTTGATTGACTGCCCATTTCTATATTGTGCCATTAGCCTGTGCCATTTAATGTTTTATAATTGCCTTGGTAAAGATATTTTACCTGCAACAAAGTTGGAAGGGCTTAGATGAAACTTTGGCTTGAAAATTGGGAAGAATACGGCGATGCACTCCAACTTGGTCTTGGAGGTGCTGAAGTCACAGACTCGGGCTCCAATGCCACTGAAAAATTAACTGCTTTAGAATACGTCCAACTGATGCGGGACACCCTCGCTGCCACAACTTTTGAACTGGATGATGAAGCAGTTGATACAACAATTGAAGGAGTTCCCTGCAGGATTTTGAAACCCAAAGGAGAGACCAAAGGCGTATATCTACATTTTCACGGTGGAGGTATGGTCGCTGGTGCAGCCTTTATGGGAGATGTCGAAAACAGGCATTTAGCTGACACCTTTAACCTTGCAGTAATCTCAATTGATTACCGTTTAGCACCTGAGAACCCATTCCCCGCTGCACTAAACGATAGTTATTCTGTCTCTAAATGGTTAGTTAGCAACGCTTCAGAAGAGTTCGGAACACGGTCAATTATTATCGGCGGAGAATCAGCAGGGGCTTACCTTGCTTTGATGACATTAATAGAGGCAAGAGATTCTTCCGACGCTAATGAAACGCAGGAATTTATTGGCGCTAATCTCACCTTTGGCATTTACGACTGGAGTGGAACTCCGTCACAGCTTGGCAGTCGACCCTCCCCAAATGACTTTGACGTGCTATCTCCCGAGATCATTAATTTCTTTACCTCTCAATACCTTCCCGACAAAGGCATTGCAGACCGAAGGAACCCTCAAATTTCACCAATGTACGCTGACCTCACTGGATTACCAGATGCATTATTCTGTGTTGGAACAGCTGACCATCTTCTTGACGACACCCTCTTCATGGCTAATCGATGGAAAGCATCAGGGAACGACTGTGAACTGCTTGTCTACCCTAGGGCGCCCCACGCTTTCACCATGTTCCCATCAAATTTCATTGAGTTATTCTCTACTCAGCGCGATAGCTGGTTTAAAAAAATTCTCACAAACTAATTTAGCTCGGAGGAGGTCGAACTTCCGAAAAGCTTTTTACATTACTTAAAGCAGGGAAGAACTTCCACCAGACAACCACTGCCACTAGCGTTCCAAAACCGCCAAATAAAACAGCTCCGACTATCCCAAATGCCGCGGCCGTCAGGCCTGATTCAACCGCCCCTAACTCGTTTGATGCCCCAATAAAGACACCTTCAACTGCGAGAACTCGACCTCGCATCTCCTCAGGAGTTGCTAGCGGAACAAGGCTGGCACGAATATAAACTGACACTGCATCAGCTCCGGACAAAACCATGAGTGCAACAAATGCAAGAACGAAATTCGTAGCTAGCCCGAGAACTATGGTACCTAAACCGAAAATTGACACTGCCGACAGCAAAGATTTACCAATATGCCTTTTCAAAGGTTTAATTGAAAGTGTTATGGCTACCAGCGTTGCCCCAATACCCACAGCGGCTCTAAGCCAACCTAGACCAACTGCACCGACTCCTAAACGATTTTCTGCTATGGCAGGTAACAGAGCTACAGCGCCACCTAGAAGCACAGCAACTAGGTCAAGAGAAATCGCCCCAAACAAAACGGGACTTTTTCTGATAAACCTTAAACCTTCCTTGGCATCTCTGAAAGCTTGCCTACCGCCCGTCGTTCCCAACCTCCGGATTGTAGATGGACCAACTGCTAGCAAAAGTAGATTCGCAACACAGTAAGAAATAACAGCGGCTAAATAAGGAAATGCCGGCCCAGCTACGAATATGAAGCCAAAAAGTGCAGGACCTACAATAATTCCGGCTTGGAAAGCTACTGACTTTAAAGCAACTACTCGCTCTACGACATCATCCGGAGCCCAGTCAATGGGTAATGCCCGACTAGCAGGCATAGCAAATGCTCTTCCGACACCGAAAAGTGCAATCAGAGCAAAGATAGGAAAAACGTCAGAAGGATCCGAAGCAACATAAAGAAAAAGGAATAGAGAAGTTAGTGCCTGCGCTACTAAGGCAAGACTGAAAACTTTTCTTCTATCAAAACGATCCGCTACTGGGCCGGTAAAGGGAGAAAGCAAAGCTACAGGTAAAAATTCTGCTAATCCCAGTAAACCAAGATTCAATTCGCTCCCTGTCATATCGTAAACCTGTTTACCTACGATTGTGATCTGACCTACCGTAGCAAGAGCTGAAAAGAATGAAGCCGTTAACAAAATTCGGACTTTTACCGGTACTTCACCTACCGACTCTTCTCCTTGGTTTCTATTCATATCAAGTTTCTTAATCAATAATATTTTGAGATTCACGCATAGCTGCAGCAAAGATTCCCTTACTCATCAGGCTGCTCTCTTGAGATCTTCTTATTTGATATATCTCCGCACGTATACCATGGACCTCTTTGCTATCAGGCTCCGCTAGTGCGGCAAACTCAATTAAATGACATGATAATCTCAGGTCACCTTCCTCGGCTAGAGATCTTGCCCGGTGTGCAAGTTGTCTAGCACCACCAGCTAAAAGGGATAATTCCTTTGCCAGTTCTACTCTTGGTGAAGGTTTCAACGATGCCGGATCAGCATCCCACCAACCCCCATACATGCGCCAAATGTTTCGTACAACGAATTCGGGTTCGTCGTAAAGTGGCTGAAGCCAAGGAAGAGCAAGTTTTGACGGATCAACTTTAACCATATGCACAATGTCATTTAATTGATATCCATCATTCATTAGTTCTAAAGTTTCAGATACCAACGCTTCAAGTACGTGTGCAAGGTCCCCTAGGACTCTGTTAATTCTCTCCGTTCCTTTAATTGGCAAACCATGTGCTGGGACGAGTAACTCTGCTTCATAAGCCATCATTTCCCGTAACGCGTTCGCCCATTCAAGAGGGTACCGTTGGACTTTCTGTGGGTTCCCCGCATTGGGAAAAACCCAAAGCACTAGATCTCCAGTTACTAGAGTTTTAGCTTTTGGCACCCATGCCCAGGTATGATCATCGGTTTCTCCCTTACCATGATTGAATTCAATGTTGAGCCCCCCAACTGATAACTTCATTTCGTCTTGGTATACAACATCCGGCCACGCCGTGTCATCAGGGACAAAGGAAGGAGAGTTTGTTGTTAACCCCATCCCGTGCCGGGGAGAAACTCCTCCAAACTGCCTTCGGTTGATTATCGTATTCCATCCATCAGTGCGTTGGTATCTCTCTAATCGTTTAGGAACATTTTCATGCCCGAAAACAGTTGGGATTTGAAAGTTCCGATTTTCAGCATCGGCGATCAGCGCCCCTGACCCTCCTACATGGTCAAGATGACCATGCGTATAAACTAAGGAATGAACCCTATCTGTATCCCATTCCCGTAACGAGTCGACGACTGCGACCCCGCTCTGCTTACCACTTGCATCAAAGAGGACAAGGCCTTCTTCAGTCCTAAAAGCCACCATATGGCTAAACGATTCAACAATCGCAATATCATCTCCAAGTTCGCTGAGCTTGTTTGTGACTCGATTAGTCGGTTCGGTCGTGGCACACTCATCAATAACTTTCGATGACAGTTGTATTGGGTCATCTGTGACGACCTTATTCAAGTCACGAGGTTTAGGATGCAATCCCACAGAACCTACTTTCTGCTGAAGGTCGCTTTACCTGGGCCGTTATCAATGAAGCTTTGAACTCCGATTAACCTGTCTTCAGTTTCAAAGCAATCTCCGAAAGCCTCAGCTTCAAGCTTCAAAGCTTCATCAAGCGGCAAGGCAAGCCCGTCCATCATCGCTCTTTTTATGAATTGTAGGGACTTAGGTCCCTTCGCGTAAGTTTTGGCCGCTTCTAGTGCTTCAGAATAGCAATCGTCATCAGGGAATACAGCTGATACTAATCCTATTTGCAGTGCTTCATCAGCTTTAACTTGGCGGCCAGAATAGTTGATTTCTTTTGCTTTCGTAATACCTATCAGTCTCATTAACCGTTGAGTTCCCCCAGCCCCCGGCAAGATGCCGAGGAGTACTTCAGGTTGCCCAAAAACTGCGCTTTCACCAGCGAATCGAAAATCGGTTGCCATGGCTAATTCACACCCTCCGCCCAATGCATACCCGTTCACAGCACTGATAGTTATTTGAGGAAGATTTTCTAATGCTAAAAGCGCGTTGTGCAATAATAAAGAAAATTCATGAGCTTCTTGTTTATTTTGTAATGTTGGAAACTCTTTTATATCTGCTCCTGCGGCAAAGATTTTTGGTCCGCCCCAAACGACGACAGCGCCAATATTTTGATTACTTGATAACTCCTCTGCTATTCCCTGCAACTCAGAAGCTAGCTGCATACTGATTGCATTCATTGGTGGTCGCTCAAGACGTATTGTTGCTACCCCTGATTCAGTATCAGTTTCCAGGTTAACAAATTCTCCCATTATGACTCCTCTATACTTTTGTAGGGCACTGAGAGCATAGCTCAATAGGGCTTTATAAACCTCATCTCAAAAGTTAAAGCTACGTCGCATTTCCAATGGGAGGTTTGTTGTGATTGAATCAACGCCATCCGTAAATAGCCTGCTAAATCTGTCAGCATCATCAACCGTATAGACCCAGACTTCAAGACCTAACTTATGTATTTCTCTGATTATTGCTTTGGATACGTATCGATAATGCATGTTGATGGCGATAACTGATGACATTCTACTTAGTGACCTGAATCGATACTTAACATAGAGAGGACCAATCAACTTTATTGATACGAAAAGTTGATCAATCTTTGATAAATTCACCAATAAATGTAGGCCTGGGTTACCCGCAAGGGTTCGCCTTGCATTTGAAGACTTCAAACCGGATAGCACGATATGATTTTCCAAACCAAGGTCATAAATTACCTGAGTGAGGTCATCCTCAATGCCACCCTCTTTAAGGTCCAGATTCCATTTAATCTTCGTTCCTAAACTCCGTAATAGGTCCTCAACTAATGGGATCTTTTCATTGGTAATCGTGCCATCTTGTCCTCTAGCAGCAAATTTCGATAGCTCCTGAAGAGAGGTCTGGTTTACTCTCCCAGATCCAGAAGTACTACTTTCAAGACTTGGACCATGCAACGCAACCGAATACCCATCGCTCGTCACAGACACATCAATTTCAACCATATTGCATTGATTTTCTAAAGCTGACTCAATAGCGGCATTTGTATTCTCAGGAAACCCAGACGAATTACCTTTATGAGCAATTATCTGATACTCACTCGTAACCCAATGGCCCATAGCTATAGGCTACCGAAAGTCTCGGATCAGTGAAAGGTAAATAATAATTCAGAATCAGGTTAATGATTCTCAAGATTGGGTTAAATAACTGAAAGCTATGTAATCCTCTTCTAATCTAGGTGTGGAGGGACCTCATGACAAGTAACGAACTTCAAGAAGACATAAACTTGGCTTTAGTTGAGGATGAGCAGACGTTGTGGGGATCTCGCCTTATCAAAAGGTCATTATTCGACGCAGATGGGAGCACATTGGGTTCAATACAAGATATTTTGCTTGTTCCCGCTGCCAGTGAAAATAGACTCTATCTACGAGGATTTGTTGCGTCTGTTGACCGAAGATTGATTTTTGTTCACGAGGCAAGGGTTGATGCAGTTGACAGAGACGGACTTCATTTGCGTGGTGGGACTCTCGACCTACGAATCTTCAAAAAACGCCCCGGAGAAATGCTCCTCAGCAAAGATATCTACGCCACCCGTTTAGAGAGAGGAAATATCAGCGATGTTGGTTTCTCTGAAAACGAATTAAGCGATGGTAAGTGGCTTACTAGCAAAGTTGCATTTTCTTCAGGAGGGAGATTACGAAAACGGAACCTTGAGGTTGCTGATTGGACTTCCATTGGCCCCACCTTTACTTCTGACCAAGTGTCAGGTGACTTGGCTCGTTTAAGTGAGCTCCATAAAGCAGACGCAGCTGAGGTAATTCAGGGAATTCCAGAAGGTAGACGAACTAAGTTAGCTGCAGCCCTTGAGGCAAGCCGGCTAGCTGACTTACTCGAGGAGTTACCTGAATCCGAACAGGCTCTAATACTTAATAAACTTGAGACCGCTGACGCTATTGAAGTTCTTCAGGAAATGGAAATAGACGACGAAATCGATCTTCTTAAAGAATTAGATCCTGCCCAGCGTGAAATGTTACTTGCTGAAATGGATCCTGAAATTGTTCAGCAAATACGTTCACTGCTCAAATATAACGAAGATACGGCAGGTGGCATGATGACACCTGAAGCAATTGTGTTAACTCCTGAATCAACAGTTGCCGATGCTATAGCTAGGTTGCGCGACACGGATCTACCACCGGCGATTTCAGTTCGTCTATTTATAACTGAATCACCGATTCAGGCTCCAACTGGAAAATATCTAGGAAGTGTCACCTTGGCAAGATTGCTAAGAGAGCCTCCAACATGCACTGTAGGTGATTGCATCGATCAGGACGTCCCAACATTGAAACCAGAAGCATCAGAAAAGGAAGTAGCTGGAATCCTTGCCCGATACGACTTACTAGCCGTTGCTGTTGTTGATGCGATGAGTCGACTTGTTGGAGTAGTAACAGTTGATGATGTGATTATCCGCCTGACTGAAGGAGCGGACTAATGAAAATAAGAGATGATGCAGTAACAATTCCAGGAAAAGTTAGCCGACCTCTTGGTTCGGGCTCCGACCGAGATACTGTCGGGCGTTGGTCTGAGGCTATTGCGCGAGGAATGGGCGGAGGAAAATTTCTCATCATCCAGACAATTGTCGTTATCGCTTGGATTGCTCTCAACGCCGTAGCAGGCTCTAAAGGGCTATGGGATGAGTACCCTTTCATACTCCTTAACTTGCTCTTCAGTATTGAAGCTGCCTACGCAGCGCCTCTCATTCTCTTAGCTCAACACAGACAAGATGCACGTGACCGAGCGCTTGCCGAGAGAGATAGAGAAGTCAACAACCGTATTCTTTCTGACAGCGAATTTTTGACAAGAGAATTAGCTGCAATCCGACTTCGTTTAGATGATGTTGTAAGCATCTCTGAATTAGAAGCGCTACTCAAGGAAATAACAAACACTGATTCAAGTTCTGAAAATGTGGAATAGTCTTTAAATTTTCTGAAGCTCATTTATTCGCTAACCTATCCATAGGAGAAAAAATGCTCGAAATTCCTAAAATTATTTCCGTCGACGATCATGTTGTTGAACCTCCTGACCTTTGGGTTGAGAGACTTCCATCAAAGTACAAAGATAGAGGCCCAAGAGTTGAAAGAGATCGAGCGATATTTAATTTTGAAGGCGGTATCTTCTCATACGAAAAAGGTGTGAAAGATGGAGAGGAATGCGACTGGTGGATCTACGATGACTTGGTCTACCCATTTCCAAAACTCTCAGCTGCAGTGGGATTTGACAGCCTTGACGTAACACCCGTTACCTTTGATCAGATTCGACCCGGTTGCTGGAAACAAAAGGAACGGCTAGAGGATATGGACGCAAATCATGTAGAAGCGTCAGTGAATTTCCCTAATGTGCTCCCAAGATTCTGCGGTCAAGCTTTCTTAGAACGTCAAGATAAAGAACTTGCTTTGTTATGTGTCAAAGCTTACAACGATTGGATGATTGACGAATGGTGCGCTGGCGAAGGAAAAGGACGCCTGATTCCGATGACAATTGTTCCTCTCTGGGATCCGTTGCTCGCTGCTGAAGAAATAAGGAGATGTGCAGATAAGGGAAGCCATGCCATAGCTTTTACAGAAAACCCGCACCCTCTTGGACTGCCATCAATCCATTCTGCTGATAATCATTGGGACCCTGTTTTCCAAGCCTGCGCTGATACAGAAACCATTTTAAATATGCACATAGGGTCTAGCTCAAAGATGCCAGCGACATCCCCAGACGCCCCCTTTGCTGTTAGCTCAACAATAACGTTTTCAAATGCTATGGGGTCATTCTGCGACTACATTCTTTCTGGGGTCTTTGATAGATTTCCAAACCTTAGAATTGCTTATGCTGAAGGTCAGGTGGGCTGGATGCCATATGTCATTGAACGGATGGATAAACTATGGGAAGAACGAGACAATTCGTCCGATTTTGGGGTCATGCTTCCTAATCGCCCATCCTCATACATAGCTGACCATATTTATGGTTGCATCTTTGATGACGAAGTCGGGTTACTTAATAGAAATTTGATTGGAATGGACCAGATCTGTTTCGAGGTTGATTACCCACACGCCGACTCTACATTTCCTCACACGAAAGACGTAGCTACTTCAATTGTCACAAAAGCGGGCTTAAATGACGAAGAGATATACAAATTAATGAGAGGGAATGCAATCCGGGGTTGGGGTTTAGAGAGATTCGGTATCACGCGATAGCCTACACTGACGACATTATGCAACTCCCCCATTTGCGAAGACAGAAGAGAACTATTGACCTCTCAAGTATTGCGGGTCGCTTCTCGACTGGCGTTGCTTCAATCAACGCCACTGTGGAGCCGAGAGCGGTCTATTGGGATCAGTGGAATGAGGACAACTTGTCCGGAGAGGGACCGCTTTGGATTGCGCTAGGAGACTCACTTACTCAAGGTATAGGCTCTTCAGAACCACAAACTAGCTATGTCCATATCATTCTTAAACGTTTAAAAACAAGAACAGGGAAAGATTGGAGGTTGATTAACCTATCAATGAGCGGTGGACGCTTCCTTGATGTAGCCGAAAGACAGCTTCCGGTAATCGATGATTATCAACTTCAACCTTCGCTTGTTACCACAATCATTGGCAGTAACGACCTTATGTGGAGAAGAGACAAAGAAAGCATTCTGAACGATGCAAAACGCACAGTTAATTCTCTGCCGCCCGAAAGTTTCCTCAGTAAAGTTTCAGCATCGCGACCTCGGAAAGGTAAGCGCGCGATGGTTTCATCAGCTATCAACCATCTCGCTCCCATTCGAGGTATCCATCTTTTCAACGCGTGGGATTGGCCTACTGGAGAGGGAATGTGGGCTGAGGATCGGTTTCACCCTAACGACGAAGCATATAAATATATAGCAAATAACCTTTGGACTAGTCTTGTAAAAAATCTGCTTTTATAAATCAATCAAAATAATCATCACCACGACGCTGACGTTTTAGTTTCCCGCGTTTTCTTTTGTCATCCACGCGCTTTTTCTTTTTCGATGCGCTTGGCTTTGACGGAACTCTCTTGGGTTCCGTTTTAAGATTTCTCTCCACAAGTGATATCAATTTCTCTAGCGCTAAGTCCTTATTCCGCTTTTGAGAACGGTATTGAGATACCACTATTCGCACTTTGGGACCGAGTCGCTGAACAAGCAGTTCCTTGTCCATTTCAGAAAACGAAACCGTGTCGGTGATACTCCATGTTAACTCAACCCGAGTATTGACTTTATTTGAATGTTGCCCGCCGGGACCACCGGATTTTGTATACCGAAATGAAAGTTCATTACGGTCTATATCTAATGACCTCCGGTTCATAGATACAGAATAGAGCAGTTCGTATCATGCTTTCGCTTCTTTATTTATTAACTGACCTTTAAATCATCATTCATCTTTCATTCACATAAAGGAGTGGGCAGAACGTCTAAGGTCAACGTATGAGAATTTTCGTAACAAATGATGATGGAATTGACTCCATAGGCCTCCATATCCTTGCCAGATCGATGCTTCCGTTCGGCGAAGTTGTTATTGGAGCTCCTGATACTGAATATTCGGGTGCTTCATCTAGCTTTGGGGCATTGCACTTAATTAAACCTGAACTGCATAAAGCATTCGTTGAAGGGATAGATGAAGCATGGGCAATAACTGGTCCACCTGCTCTTTGTGTTATGTTCGCTAGACTGGGGGCATTCGGAGGCCCATTTGATCTTGTAGTTTCAGGAATAAATCCCGGCGCTAATGTAGGACGCTCTGTTTACCACTCTGGAACGATAGGTGCTTGCCTTACCGCACGAAACGGAGGAATCACTGGAGTTGCTGTTAGCCAAGCTGTGGATGAGGGTGGTTATATGGGGCAAGGAATAGAGGAAATGCTACGAAATCAAAAATGGGATAGCGCCGCTGAAATTGCGGCCTTGGCGGTAAAGGAAATGTGTACGAATCTTCCAAAGGAGGCATCTGTATTAAATATTAATGTGCCAAATATGGATGTTTCTGAGATGAAGGGGTGGGCACAAACTAGTGTCGGGACAGACCTTATACGCCAAATGACAGAAGTGGATATTGAGCCGAAAATAGGGCACGAGGGTGCTTTCCACCTAAATCTGAAATGGGGTGAGCGCATAACCCCTTCTTCTATAGATAATGATGTTGGCGCAGTCGCAAATGGGTACGTTTCAGTTTCTTGGCTTAGTCGTCTCATGTCTCAAGAACCTCCGAGTGAAAGCTCAGTGGAGAGTAGATTAGATTCCGTTTTTGCAAATTAGTACCCTTATGAGAACTAATTCGTGTTAGTGCAATGCTCAACAAAGTGATATTGTCTGATTCAACGATTGGAGAGATCTTTGAAAGTAGCAATCCTGTATCAGTCATTACGCGGAGGGACAAAGAAATTAGCTGAAAGTTTGGGAGCAAATTTCCAAAGCAAAGGTTCCTCAGTTGGGGTTTTCCCGATCACTAATTACGACGCTCAATTTGTACTTGACGCAGACCTAATAGTCATAGGAACTTGGACTGATGGGCTTTTCGGTTTGGGAGCACGCCCTGGTCAAATAGGGAAGCTGAACACGCTACGGGACATCGCTCACAAAGATGTAGCTCTCTTTGTTACTTATGAAATCAGTCCTGATAAGTCACTAAATGGTCTACATGAATGGGCGCATGACCGCTCCGCTAACGTAGTGGCCTCAGCAGGTTTTAAAGTGCGAGGACCTTTCAGGAAGAATATTGAGGGGGAAATTAAAATGTTTGTAGAAAACTCTCTGAATCTAGTTGATCAGAACTGAACCGCACTCCTTGTAATCGCAGATTTAAAAGAT
>CENF01036452.1_pt1 | contig 26526 bp, 22 predicted proteins | sample 361291 | NCBI WGS metagenome assembly CENF01 (sample SAMEA2619399, study PRJEB7988) | marine metagenome | isolation source: saline water (ENVO:00002010), including | reverse complement strand
CACTGCTGAAACAGCCCTGAAATATTTACTAGATAATTTTGTTTTTAAATAACCCTATCAATGGAGGAATTGTGAAACGAAAATTATTACTCGGTTCCGGAGTAGCCGGAGTCAGTCTCTTACTTGCAGCAAGCCCAGCGCTTGCTCAAGACGCAGATGACCCATCAGTTTATCTGCAAGCAGTGATGGATAACCTGTGGGTGTTCATAGCTGGAATTCTCGTCTTTTTCATGCAAGCCGGTTTCGCTTTAGTTGAAGCAGGGCTTACCCGAAGCAAGAACGTAGCGAACATCATGGCCAAGAACATTGCCGATATGTGTATCGGTGTCCTTGCCTTTTATGCAGTCGGTTATGCTTTCGCGTATGGCGATGGTGGCGGTTGGTTTATCGGCGGAAACTCTTATTTCCTTTCTGGTTCCTCACTCTTCGAAATCACTGACGGTTTATCCGGAGCAACTGATTTCTTCTTCCAAGTAGTATTCGCAGCTACCGCTGTAACGATTGCTTCAGGAGCTATGGCTGGACGGACGAAATTCTCAGCCTATTTAATGTTCGCGGGTCTCATGACAGCCTTTATCTACCCAGTGGTCGTTCATTGGACATGGGGTGGAGGACTTATAGCTGAATACATCAACTGGGGAGACGCAACCAGTTACTCTGACTTTGCTGGATCAGGAATCGTTCACCTTACAGGTGGTGTTGCAGCATTCATGGGTGCCAAAGCTCTAGGACCTCGAATCGGTAAATACGACGAAGATGGTAAACCACGAGCTATTCCCGGACATAACATCGTATTCACCGTCATAGGTGTCTTTATACTTTGGCTTGGATGGTTTGGATTCAACCCAGGCTCAGAACTCGCAGCCGACGGATATGTCATGTCAGTCGCTGTCAATACCCTTATAGCCGCCGCTGCTGGTGGAGCAGTATCAGCCATGGTTGTTATGGCTAAAACAGGTAAACCTGATGTGGGTATGGTCGGAAACGGTGTTCTTGGTGGACTTGTTGGTATCACCGCAGGCTGTGGAGCATTCAACACGTTCGGATCCCTTATAACAGGTGCAGTCGCAGGTGCGTTGGTCGTTTACTCTGTTCTCTACATCGAAAAGAAAGGAATCGATGACCCTGTCGGGGCAGTGTCCGTACATGGAACATGCGGTATCTGGGGTGTGCTCGCTATCGGGCTCTTCTCCCGCTACGACGATGCATTCCTCGGTCGAGATGATGCAGGACTCTTCTACGGAGGTGGACTTGATCAACTAAGCGTCCAAGCTGTCATGGTCGTTATCATCATCGCATGGACTGCTGTTACTGCAGGAATTACCTTCTCTATTATTAAAAAGACAACAGGTCTCCGTGTTTCTGCTGAAGAAGAAATCGCTGGACTAGATGTCAGCGAACATGGAAGCTCCGGATATCACATGGAGTCAACCAGCTAAAGCCTCCTCTTTGTTCTTAAAATAGGTTCCCCCCTCTCTAAAGAACAAAGGGTTGTTTAGCGGGAGCTACCCTTAATGGCGGGTAGCTCCCGCTTTTTCATGCATACACAACAAACAAATAATCTCCGGTTTTGGGAATAAATACGCCAAAAGACTTGTTCTTATAATTACCTACAAAAATGGTACGAAAAGTATTGAACAGGAGAAGACAATGGCGAAGGCCGTCGGAATAGATTTAGGAACAACAAACTCAGTGGTAGCTGTCCTCGAAGGTGGAGAGCCAATAGTAATTGCTAACGCAGAGGGAAGCCGAACAACACCCTCCGTAGTTGCATTTGCCAAAGATGGTGAAGTGCTCGTCGGTGAAGTCGCCAAACGGCAAGCAATAACAAACCCAGACAGGACAATCAGATCTGTCAAAAGAGAAATGGGAACAAACTGGTCTATCGATATTGACGGGAAGGACTACAACGCGCAAGAAGTCTCAGCCCGAACCCTGATGAAGCTCAAAAGAGACGCAGAAGCATACTTAGGCGATACTGTCACTGAAGCAGTTATTACAGTCCCGGCGTACTTTGACGACGCCCAACGAACAGCAACACAAGAAGCAGGAAAAGTAGCAGGACTTGAAGTACTTCGAATCATAAATGAACCCACCGCAGCCGCCCTAGCCTACGGTTTAGAAAAAGGAGACGAAGACCAAACGATTCTCGTATTCGATCTTGGTGGCGGAACGTTTGACGTGTCAGTTCTAGAAATCGGAGATGGTGTTTTTGAAGTGAAATCAACAAGCGGAGATACCAGCCTCGGTGGAGACGACTGGGATGAAAGAGTCATCACCTGGCTCGTTGAATCATTCACCAATGACCATGGTGTTGACCTCTCAAAAGACAATATGGCCATGCAACGACTTAAAGAAGCTGCAGAGAAAGCAAAAATAGAACTCTCCGCTAGCCAAAGCACACAAATCAATCTCCCATTCGTAACCGCCACGGATGCAGGCCCATTACACATGGACTACGCACTATCACGTTCAAAGTTTCAGGAACTCACCTCAGATCTACTTGAGCGGTGTAGAAAACCATTTGAACAAGCAATCAAAGACGCTGGATTCTCAATGAGCGAAATCGAACACGTGATTCTAGTTGGAGGATCAACACGGATGCCGGCTGTAACCGAACTGGTGCAAACCATGACAGGGAAAGAGCCGAATAAAAGTGTTAACCCAGACGAGGTCGTTGCCGTAGGAGCAGCAGTCCAAGCCGGAGTTCTCAGGGGAGAAGTTAAAGACATTCTCCTGCTAGATGTAACACCACTCTCACTCGGTATTGAGACCAAAGGTGGTGTTATGACAAAAATGATTGAACGAAACACCACAATCCCAACTCGACGAACAGAGGTTTACACCACCGCCGAAGACAATCAACCATCGGTAGAAATTCATGTGCTGCAAGGCGAGCGTGAAATGTCACAATTCAACAAAACACTAGGAAAATTCCAACTCGTTGACATACCACCAGCGCCACGCGGTGTGCCACAAATTGAAGTCACCTTTGATATTGATGCAAACGGAATCGTTCACGTATCTGCCAAAGATAGAGCGACCGGTAAAGAACAATCCATCACTATCACCGGTCAGTCCTCACTCGATCAAGACAAAATAGATCAAATGATTGCTGATGCTGAGGCACACGCAAATGAAGATCGCGAGCGGAAAGAAGAAGCTGAAACGCGTAACACAGCTGACTCAATGATCTACCAAACAGAGAAGATGATAAATGATAACGCTGAGAAACTAGGCGAAGAAGAAAAGACAGATATTGAAGAGAAAATTGCCACACTAAAAACCTCACTTGAAGGGGATGCAATGGATCTCGAATCTGTGAAAAATGCGATGGAAGAATTGACCATCGCTAGCCAAGGTTTCGCGCAACGTCTTTATGAAACAGCAGGCCAGGAAACGGAAGCACAAGAGGATGAATCCGAAGACATCATCGATGCTGAAATCATTGATGAGGATGAATAATCATGGCCGATCAGGCATCACCAAATCCAGAAGAAACTGAAACCTTTCCAGAAGAAACAGATCTTCAGGAAACTGAAGAAGCCGAATCTGAAGTTGATAACTCTGAAATCACATTGCTAATTGAACAAAACGCTGCACTATTGTCAGATCTTCAACGTATCCAAGCTGATTTTGATAATTTTCGTCGCCAAAATGCCAAACGGCAAGCCGATCTAGTCGAACAAGCAGGTAGCACAATAGCGGAAAAGCTACTTCCTGTTTTAGACGCCTGCGATGCCGGAATTCAGCAAGGTCTTGAAGACGTCATTCCTATTAGAAATACACTCATTGAGACTCTTCAAGCCGAAGGTCTAGAGGTAGTTGCACACCCGGGTGTTGAATTTGACCCCGAACGTCATGAAGCAATCATGCACGAAGCAAAAGATGAGTTAGATACCACGACCGTGGATGAAATTATGCGCTCAGGTTACCTGTGGAAGGGGCGAACCATCCGGCCAGCGATGGTTCGAACAATAGGTCCCGCCTAGAAAGTTCGTAATGGGAAAGGGGGAGCTCCATGGAAGTAAAACGTGAATGGTTTGAGAAAGACTATTATTCTGTCCTTGGAGTCTCACCTGAAGCTAACGAAAAACAAATTCAAAAAGCCTACAGAAAACTAGCAAGAGACCTCCACCCAGATCAAAACCCTGGTGATACCAAAGCTGAAGAACGATTTAAAGACGTGTCGGCAGCTTACGATGTGATCGGAGACCCAGCTACACGCTCCAAATATGATGAAGCACGACGGATGGGACCTGGAATGGGGGGATTCTCCTCTGACTTTTCAGGCCAAACTGGTGATATATCCGATCTAATCAACAGCATGATGCGCGGAGGCTTTAACCAATCAAGGTCTCCACGACCCCAACGTGGCACGAGTCATGAAGTCCAACTCCGACTCAGCTTTGATGAAGCAATAACAGGTATTGAAACTTCGGTAACATCGGGGACCGGCTCAGGTAAATCTAAAGCAGTGAAAATACGAATACATGCTGGAGTGGAAGACGGCACACGACTTCGACTGAAAGGAAAAGGTGGTCACGGAACGGATGGTGGACCGAACGGGGACCTAATCGTGATCATCCGCGTCTCAGATCATGAAATATTCGGGCGCGAAGGAAAGAACCTCACAGTTAATATGCCTGTCTCGTTCATTGATGCTGCTCTTGGAACAGATATTGAAGTTCCCACCTATCACGACGGATCAAAAAAATTACGTTTACCTGCAGGAACCCAAACCGGAAGTGTTTTTCGCGTTAAAGGCGGCGGAATTCAAGATAGCGAATCAGATGGAGATCTTCTTGTAACGGTAAACATCACTGTTCCTAAAGATTTAACTAAGACTCAGCGTACCGCACTCGAAAATCTCGAAGAACTCTTTACAGAAGACACCCCAGACACCTAACGTCTCTTCCAACAAACAAAACAGGTCGGTAGGTGCCAATAACCTGATCCGGCAAGGTTATATATACAGGTGGCTGCTATCATGCACCGAACAAGATAGGTGAGGACTTCTCTACAAACATGAATGAAGCATTGCTTGAAGTAAAAGACTTAACCATGCAATTTGGTGGAGTTACAGCCTTGCACAAACTCAGCTTTGACGTTAACCAAAATGAAATATGTGGCCTAATCGGACCTAATGGCGCTGGAAAAACAACTCTTTTTAATGTGATTAGTAGAATTTACGACCCCACCGCCGGCGCAGTTAATTTCAAAAATGAAACAATTCTCAATAAAGCCTCATATCAGATCGCCCAAATGGGCATCGCAAGAACCTTCCAAAACCTAGCGTTATGGCCAAAGATGACGGTTCTTGAGAACGTAATGGCCGGGGCACACGTACATGGAAAACAAAATTTCTTTTCAGCAATGCTTCGAATGGGTCTCGCTAAAGAAGAACTGGAAATCCAACAAAACGCTTACACAATTCTTGAGAGTCTTGATCTAGCCCAACATGCCGACAAAGCCTGCGACGGCCTTCCCTTCGGCACAATGAAAAGAATCGAACTGGCACGCGCCCTCATAAATAAACCTAACCTATTACTTCTAGATGAACCTGCAACAGGGCTAAACCAATCCGAAGTCAATGAACTCTCATCACTCATAAAAACCGTGAGAAATGAATACGGATTAACGATCCTCCTCGTTGAACATCATATGGGTATGGTGATGGGCATATCCGATCGAGTTGTTGTCCTCGACTTCGGATCAAAAATAGCTGAAGGAACACCAGAAGAGATCCAGCAAAACTCTCTAGTAATCAACGCGTACCTGGGAGTTTCACGTGACTGACATACTTCTCAAAGCCGAAAATCTCACAGCCTCTTATGGACAAATAGAAGTACTGCACGGAATAAATTTTGAAGTTCACGACAACGAAATTGCTGTCATATTAGGGGCAAACGGAGCAGGAAAAACAACCACCATTCGCGCTTTATCAGGAATGGTTGAAACTACCGGAACCATAACATTCAATAAAGAAGATATCAGCCAACTCGAATCTGATGCCATCGTTCGAAAAGGCGTAGCTCACGTACCTCAGGGAAGAGGAACATTCCCTGAGTTAACGGTTGAAGATAACCTACGAGTCGGTGCTTTCATCAGATCTGACAAAGAAGTCGAAAATGACATCCAAAATTGTTACGACACCTACCCCGTATTATTTGAACGACGCACCCAATCAGCAGGTTCCCTCTCGGGAGGGGAACAACAGATGCTCGCAGTATCACGTGCACTGATGTCCAGACCAGAACTACTCCTGCTTGATGAACCATCACTTGGCCTAGCCCCCCAAATCGTTGAAGCCCTTTTTGAACGATTCCTCATAATGAATAAAGACCACGGAACAACCATGCTTGTCGTAGAACAAAATGCACAATTAGCTCTAGACATGGCTGACAGAGGATACGTTCTCGAAGCAGGCGAAATCGTCGTAGAAGGCGCAGCCGATAGTCTCATAAACGATGAAGCCATCATTCGAGCGTACCTAGGGGGTTAAATGGACTTATTTCTTCAAAGACTCTTCGATGGTTTAACAAACGGATCTGCATATGCACTTCTAGCAGTAGCTTTAGTCTTAATCTTCAAAGCGACGACACTCGTCAACTTTGCGCAAGGCGAACAAGCAATGTTGGGAGCTTTCATCGTTCTTCAATTATGGAATTGGGGATTACCGATGTGGGTTGCTGTCCTCGTGGGTATGCTCATCTCCGGAATTCTCGCTGCCGGTTTAGAGCGAACATTTATACGCCGTTTCGATCCAGCTGACCATCTTCCCCTAGTCATAATAACATTGGGCCTTTTCCTTGTATTAAATGCCGTTGCCGCTATTGTCTGGCGATACGACCCTCTCTCATTCCCTCAACTTTTCCCCCACGGCAGTGCTATAACAATCGGTAACGCCCGACTCAGCTGGTATTCAATTTTCGCCTTTGGAAGTTGCATTCTCGTTCTCTTATTACTCCACACACTCCTCAACCGAACAAAAATAGGGCTCGCATTCCGAGCAGTCTCCTCAAACCTAGAATCAAGCAGATTATGCGGTATAAAAGTTGGTCCGACCCTACAATTCGGATGGGCTTTGGCCGCTGCAGCTGGAACGTTTGGCGCATCGATTTATGCAGCTAACCCCGTCTTACAAATAGAGCCATCTATCATGCTACGAGCACTAATTTTCTCCATAACAGCGGCGGCATTGGGAGGGCTTGACAGCCTATGGGGTGCTCTTCTTGGAGGATTAACTATTGGCTTCATTCAGAGTGTTCTCGTCCAATATATTCCGTTCATACCAAACGAAATGACGTTGGCAGCAACTGTCGTAGTTCTACTTATTGTGCTTACCTTCCGACCATCAGGTTTTCTAGGAACGAAAGCCGTAGAGAGGGTCTAACGCATGCCGTCAAGATTTACCTTCACGAAAGGAACAACACAATACCGGAATTACAGAACCATAGCTTGGGCGCTTATCATCGCTATATTTCTCCTGATCGGCTTTGCCTTTGTTGACGTCGGCTCCATCAGTATCGGGTCAAATAAATACAACCTTTCGTTAATTCGCCTCAACAAAGCAATCGCATACGGAGTAGCTATTCTCGGTCTTCAAGTAGTTATCGGATATACAGGACAAATCGCCCTCGGGCAGAGTTTCTTTTTCGGAATGGGCGCCTACATCGCAGCATGGTTGATCGCAGACCACTCCTGGCCATTTCTCCTCACACTTCTAGTAGTCATACCAAGCTGCTTCCTTGTAGGAATGCTATGCGGACTACCAGCACTTCGCATCAAAGGCTTATACCTAGCATTATTGACGTTGGGGCTCGCAGCTCTTTTCCCGACCCTTGTCAAACTTGACAGTCTGTATGACTACACGGGCGGAGCCAACGGCAAACTCACAAACTATAAGTTCAAAGCACCTTCCTGGCTACCTCTTGATGAGATAGCGCAAGGACTACAAACTATCCCACTCCTAGGTTCATTTTTCGGAGATGGACCACTATCAAATCGAGAAGAATCGCGTTTATGGAAATATATTCTCTTCGCCATTGTCGCTGGAATCTGCTTCTGGCTGATCTCAAACCTTATTAAAAGCCGTCCAGGTAGAGCCATGCGAGCAATCCGTGACAACGAAACTAGCGCTGCCGTGTCAGGGATTAATTTAGCCGCAACAAAAACTATTTCATTTGGTATCGCTTCAGCCCTAGGTGGGATCGGCGGTGCTATCTATGTAGCTGAAGTAGGTATAGCTTCACCAGATGATTTCAGCTCGCTCGTAGCCATATATTTAATCGTAGGCCTAGTTGTTGGAGGCGTAGGAACACTAGAGGGCGCCGTTATAGGCGGACTAGTTTATGCATTAATTCCCGACTGGGCATCCTCAACACAATCAATAGCCTTCGTACCCGAGCGGTGGTTACAAGGCCCAACAGGATCCCTGATCCTAGGTATTTTATTGATCGTTCTAACCCTCTTTATGCCTGGCGGTATTGCAACAGCAATAAACAAAGCAAAAGGGCGCTTTGTATCAATAAAAGCAGCAAATATTGATAACAATTCAGAATCGGTTGCACAGAATTTATAGAAAAGGTAGCTTTTCACTAACGAAGGTGGGGTAAATATGAAAAGCGTACTAATCAAACTTCTGAGTGTCATAAGTGTTTTTGCACTCGTGGCCGCTGCTTGCGGAGGCGACGATGATGACTCTAGTAGCGGAAGTTCAAGCGAAAGCTCTAGTGAGAGCTCTAGTGAGAGCTCGAGTGGAAGCTCTAGTGAAAGCACAGCAGAAGAAGCTAGTTCGGGAGATCTAGCTACGTGCCCGGACCCACTTGTGATCCAGACAGACTGGTTCCCTGAGTCCGAACATGGAGCCATGTATGAGCTCTTTGGAAGCGGCGCGTACTCAATTGATGCAGAGAACTTGATTGTGTCAGGTACGTTGCATGATGGCGCCACGGACACGGGCATTGGCCTTGAAGTCCGAACTGGTGGACCAGCAATTGGGTTCTCACCGGTAGCGAGCTACATGTACACAGATAGTGGTATCACACTTGGATATGCCAATACGGAAGCTCAGGTCACGTTCTTTGAAAGTGCCCCACTTCTTTCCGTTATGGCTCCGCTTGAGAAGAACCCACAGATGGTTATGTGGGATCCAGCAACCTACCCAGATGTGAACTCACTTAAAGATCTTGGTGATGCTGGTATCACGATCAGTGTGTTTGGTGGTGGCGTCTTCGCTGAAGTCTTCATCGCTCAAGGCATCTGGTCAGCTGACCAGGTCGACCCATCATATGATGGTTCACCTGCGAACTTCATCGCTAACGGTGGAACAATCGCTCAGCAAGGTTTCGCATCCGCTGAACCATACGACTACGAGAAGGTATTCACCGACTGGGGTAAGCCAGTGAAGCTACAACTGCTTCATGACGCTGGTTTCCCTGTGTATTCACAAACCATTGCTATCCGTTCAGCTGAAAAAGATGAATTGGATGAGTGCTTGAAGGCTCTTGTTCCAGTGATCCAACGAGCTACTGTCAGCTTCGTTACGAATCCTGACACCGCGAATGGAATCATCATTGATGCTGTCGAAACATTTGGAAGCTTCTGGGTTTACAGCGAAGGACTCGCTCAATTCTCAGTTAACGCACAAAAGCAACTAGGACTAGTTGGTAATGGACCAAACGACACCGTTGGTGACATGGAAGAAGCCCGAGTCCAAAGCATCATAGACATCATGTCTGAAGCCGGTATCCCAACTGGTGGTATCACCACAGCAGACATCTACACCAACGAATACATTGACCCATCAATCGGATTTATCGCAGACGGAACAACCCTGAACTTGTCTGCATGCCCCGATGACTGGGACCCTCAAGAGGGAGTAACTGATACCGAAATACGACTAGGAACATCACTTCCACAATCAGGTCAACTTGCAGCATTTGGAACAATCGCTACAGGAATGCAGTACTACTTTGACTACGTCAATGCGACTAAACCAATTGATGGAAAAAACCTGGTATTAATAGCCAAGGATGACGCATACGAGGCGGGACGAACAGTAGCAAACGTTGAAGAAATGTTAGAATCAGACAACGTTCTCGGTTTCGTAGGAGTTATTGGGACACCAAATAACTTTGCAATCCGGCCAATAACTGACGATGCGTGTGTTCCGCAACTCCTCAACCTTTCAGGATTTCCCTTCTGGGGAGATCCTGCAAACTATCCATGGACAGTTGGAAATATTCTGAACTACGTTACAGAAACAAATGTATGGTGTGAAGCTATTGTTGACGAATTTGGAGAAGGCGCAACCGTTGCCGGACTCTTTGCAAACAATGATTTTGGCAAAACATATCAACAAACTCTCAAGGGATGTCCTGGAATAGATTTAATTGCTGAAGAGCTCCACGACCCAGCAGCACCTGATGTAACGAACGAAATGACAACATTGGCATCATCAGGAGCCGAAGTCTTTGTTGCTGGTACTACTGGAGCATTCTGTCCACAAAGCGTTGGTGTCATGGCGGCAACACCATGGCGACCACGATTTTACATGTCCTACACATGTAACAACCTTCCAGCGTTCTTTACTCCAGTAAAAGATGCAGCTGCGCTGTTGCAATCCCAAGGATCCGGAGTACGAATGGCAAACTACAGCAAAGTATGTGGAGATCCACAGTTTGACGACGACCCCGCAATTCTTCTTACAAAGCTAGTTCTTGACGAATACAGCGACGTAACTTGCGCAGACGGTTCATACTCTGGGGGTGTATTCTTCGCACAGATTATTGAAGACATACTCCGAGCAGCCTCAGAACTCCCAGGTGGAATAAATCGTGTGAACGTTATGAAAGCCACGTGGAACCTTGATACCACTAACGGAAATAACTTCGTTCCGACACTTCGTCTTGATGGCGTAAACGATGCGTACTTAACGGAAGGTGCTCAACTCCAAGAAGTACAAGTGATCAACGATCAGTTAACATTTACACCCGTAAGCGAAATATTTGATTTCGAAGGGCAAGGAGGGTCATTCGGGGGATAACACCCCCATGACTTCCCTAATAGGAATTCTTCTCCAGAGTTATACATCTCCGCTTACCTATGATCTACAGTAAGTAGGTAAGCGGAGTTAACCAAAGGAGACCGCCTGTGCCATCGACCGTAGTCGTAGGTACCCAATGGGGCGATGAAGGCAAAGGGAAATTCACAGACCTTTTTGCCAAAGAGATGCAGATGGTTGTCCGCTACCAAGGCGGACATAATGCCGGACACACCCTAGTCGTCAATGGCGAAACAACGGCACTTCAACTCATACCAAGCGGCGTACTCTACGACCACATCACACCAGTCATAGGAAACGGCGTGGTCGTAGATCTAGGCGTACTCATAAAAGAAATCGACATGCTCGAAGCCAAAGGCGTAAGTTGCGACCGCCTTAAACTAAGCGGCAACGCCCATCTAATTTTTCCCTACCACCAAGAACTTGACGTCGTATTCGAGAGACATTTAGGTGCGAATAAACTAGGCACAACAAAACGTGGGATAGGTCCGGCATACGCCGATAAAGCTTTCAGAGTCGGAATCAGAGTCCAAGATCTCTTAGATCAAGAAATATTCCAAGAAAAGCTCCGAGTTTCACTCAACGAGAAAGGACCACTTCTCGCTAAGGTCTACAACAGACTAGCCCCTGAGATAGAAAACCTCTCACAAATATTTCTCGAAGAATACCTTCCACGAGTACGGCCCTATATCGCCGACACCACCGACATAATCCATACAGCCCTCGAAGCAGGCGAACACGTACTATTTGAAGGAGCACAAGCAACCTTCCTGGACCTCGACCATGGAACATACCCATTCGTAACCTCATCAAACCCCACAGCAGGAGGCGCTTGCGCCGGTGCAGGCGTAGGCCCAAGACACCTAGAACGAATAGTAGGAATAGCAAAGGCCTACACCACACGAGTAGGTTCAGGTCCTTTCCCAGCAGAACTGTTTGATGATATTGCTGACCATTTCGTCAACGTAGGACATGAATACGGAACCAATACAGGACGAAGAAGACGAACCGGATGGTTTGATGCAGTCATGCTCCGACATGCAGTGCGACTGAATTCACTCACTGAGATTGCTCTGACGAAATTAGATATCATGGACGAACTCGAAACGGTAAAAATCTGCGTCGCCTACGACATTGATGGCGAACGCGTAGAAAAAATGCCATATCATCAATCAGAATTCCATAAAGCAACACCAATTTATGAAGAACTACCTGGATGGAAAACTGACATATCCGGTATAACCAACCCAAGTGACTTACCAAAAGCAGCACAAACCTATATACAAGCCTTGGAGCACCAATGCGGAATTCCAATTTCCCTAATAGGTGTCGGACCAGGACGAAAGCAATATATCAACTGGCAATCGTGAAAGACAAAAGCACACCTTCAGTCAAAAACCCGCCAAAACATAACTACTGGACAACAAGTATATGAAAAGTGTTGTTATCGGATCCGGTGGAAGAGAACACGCGTTAGCTCATGTGCTCGGACGAGATAGTGACGTAACGGTAACACCCGGCAATCCCGGAATTCCAAATTCTACAACCCAATCCCCACTTAAAATTGATGCCGACTTATTTGTTATCGGCCCCGAAGACCCTCTCGTGAAGGGACTAGCTGACCAGTTACGCGCCCAAGGGAAAACCGTATTCGGACCAGGAGCTGATGGAGCTCAACTTGAAGGGTCAAAAGCCTGGATGAAAGAACTACTCGTTGAGGCAAACGTGCCAACGGCCAAACATGGAACTTTTACCAACCAAGATGAAGCAATAGCGTTCCTTTCAGAAATGCCGCTTCCATACGTTATTAAAACTGATGGATTAGCTGCAGGCAAAGGAGTTCTCGTCACAGAATCACTTAACGAAGCAAAAAGCGCCATCAAAAACTATCTCTCAGGCGACGCCTTCGGGGATGCAGGGAAAACAGTAGTGATAGAGGAAGGACTAATAGGAAACGAAATATCAATATTAGCCATTTGTGATGGAACCAAAGCAGTGCCACTTGCACCAGCACAAGACTATAAACGCCTACTGAATAATGATGAAGGCCCAAACACGGGAGGGATGGGAGCATATTCTCCAATCCCTTCCGTCTCAGAAGATTTCGTAAAACAAATAATGCATGAGGCGGTACAACCAACTCTACAAACCCTCATCAACCGTGGAATTGATTACCGAGGTGTCTTGTACGCAGGCATCATGAACACTGCGTCCGGACCAAAAATTCTTGAATACAATGTCCGTTTCGGAGACCCTGAAGCACAAGTTGTCCTCCCTAGGATGAGATCAAGCCTCTTTGGTCTCCTAAAAGAGGCAGCACAAGGAAACATAGAGCATTCCCCTGACTTCATTGATGACGTAATGGTAACTGTCGTATGTGCATCGGAAGGTTATCCCGAGGCGCCACAAACAGGGAAAGTAATCCAAGGTCTTGATGATGCCCGCAACCAATCAGGAGTTGAAGAAGTATTCTGCGCTGGTGTATCACAGAACGATAGGGGGCAACTGATCACCTCAGGCGGAAGAGTCATGACTGTGACAGGAAAAGGTTCAACACATGAACAAGCCCGCAAGAATGCCTATCGAAGCGCAGACCACATTACGTGGGAAGGCATGTATAAACGGAGAGACATCGCTAAGGACATCAATTGAAAAATCTATGATAGGAGAAAGCACTATGGCTACATTCATAACTGAGAGGAGTATCAGATGAAAGTTGGAATATTAATGGGGTCAACATCTGACGAATCCAAAATGAGCAAAGCAAAAGAAACGCTTGAAGAATTCGGTATCGAATACGAATGGAGAGTTCTCTCCGCCCATAGAAACCCTGACAAAGTAGTGAACCTCGTCTCAACAGCACGAGAAAATGGTTTCGTTGCCTTCATATGTGGAGCTGGAATGGCTGCTCACCTCGCCGGCGTAGTCGCTGCACACACAACGCTACCTGTTGTAGGAGTACCCCTCTCAGGAGGGGCACTTAATGGTCAAGATGCCCTTTATGCAACTGTACAAATGCCCAAAGGAGTGCCCGTAGCAACAGTAGCCATAGATGGATCACAGAATGCAGCCCTCTTAGTTCTTCAAATGATTGGAATAACCGATTCAGAAATCGCAGAAAAACTTCGAATCTACAAAGAGGAAATGGCGAATAGATGAAAATACCGAACGTACTAGCAGAACGGTACGCAAGTGACCGGATCATTGAAATCTGGTCACCAGAAAACAAAATTCTCCTTGAACGAGAACTTTGGATAGCCGTCCTGAAAGCGCAACGTGAAAACGGTGCCGATGTACCAGAGGAAGCCATAGCGGCATATCAAAGAACAAAAAATGATATTGATCTTGAATCAATTCTCGAGAGAGAAAAAATCGTAAAGCATGATGTAAAAGCCCGTATCGAAGAATTCTGCAATCTAGCAGGATACGAGCACATACATAAAGGGATGACATCACGAGACTTAACAGAAAATATTGAACAACTGCAGGTACTAGAAAGCCTCCAACACATCCAAATGCTCGCAGTAGCGACTCTTTCGCGTTTAACGGACCTGGCACAACAATACGCAGAATTACCAGTGACTGGCCGAACCCATAATGTAGCTGCGCAAATAACAACGATGGGCAAACGATTTTCCAATATCGCAGAAGAAATGATTTTAGCGTTCACGTCACTTGAGCAAATTTCACAAACATACCCAATGAGAGGACTGAAAGGTCCTGTCGGCACGCAACAAGACCTTCTTGATTTGTTAGGTGATCAAACAAAAGTTGAAGAATTTGAACAAAGTATTGCTAAGCACCTTGGATTCAACAACACCATGCGAAGCGTTGGACAGGTGTATCCAAGATCAATAGATTTCAATGTCATAAGCAGTCTGGTTCAACTCTCAAGCGGTCCAGCAAACTTAGCTAAGACACTTCGCTTAATGGCTGGGCATGATCTAGTCACTGAAGGTTTTCAAGAAGGGCAAGTTGGTTCCTCAGCAATGCCACACAAAATGAACATGAGATCATGCGAACGTATCGGTGGTATGACTGTCGTGCTGAAGGGGTACCTTTCGATGGTTACAGATCTCACCGGAGACCAGTGGAATGAAGGAGATGTAAGTTGCTCAGTCGTCAGACGAGTTGCGCTACCTGACTCCTTTTTCGTAATAGACGGGCTCATGCAAACATTTATCACTGTCTTGGATGACTTCGGGCTTTATCCTAAGGTCATTGAAAGAGAACTGAACCATTACCTTCCTTTTCTCAGCACAACAAAAATACTTTCCGCAGCCCTCACTAAAGGCTTAGGAAGGGAAGAAGCCCATGACATCATTAAAGAGCACGCTGTAGCCTCTGCGTTGGCCCTACGTAACACAGATGTCGGCGAAAATATGCTTCTCCATGATTTAGGTAAAGATGAACGATTCCCACTAACAGAACAAGAACTACTTCAGGTCATAAGCGAAATAGGAACTGGATTAGTTCAGCATCAAATTGATGCTATAACCGCAGATGTCAAAGCATTAAAAGAACGCTATCCAGAAGCAGAAAACTATATCCCCCAACCAATACTTTAAGAGGTATCAATGACAAGAGAACCGGCTTATAAATTAGATCTTCCACACGTATATTCAGGAAAGGTCCGAGATATTTACGATGCTGGAAACAACCAATACTTGATGGTCACTAGCGACCGTATATCAGCTTTTGACGTGGTGATGAACCAACCAGTCCGAGATAAAGGGCGAGTATTGATGGCGATGTCAGCATTTTGGTTCCAGCATTTTTCAAAATCAATGAAATCCCACCTCATTTCAACAGATGTATCTGATTTCCCAGCCAGTGCCCAAGTTCCCGAAATTGCAGGAAGATCAATGCTTGTTAAAAAAGTAGAAATGCTTCCAATCGAATGCATAGTTCGTGGGTACATCACAGGTTCGGCATGGAAAGAGTACAAAGCCAATGGAACAATGCACGGAACTCCGCTCCCCACCAATCTTCAAGAATCCGAGAAGTTACCTGAGCCCGTATTCACACCATCAACCAAAGCCGAAGACGGATTGCACGATGAAAATATTTCATTCACTCAAGCCGCAGACATCGTTGGCCTTGAAATCGCGGAACTAGCGAAGCAAAAATCGCTGGAACTCTATTCACAAGGAGCCGAATATGCGTTAGAACGAGGAATCATCATTGCCGACACAAAATTTGAGATGGGATTTGTTGATGGTGAACTCGTTATCGCAGATGAGGTTCTTACACCCGATTCGTCACGATTCTGGGCAAAAGACGAATGGGAACCCGGAACGACTCCACCTTCATTTGATAAACAACCTGTTCGCGACTTCCTCGATGGCCTTGATTGGGATAAATCTCCACCTCCCCCTGAACTACCCGACGAAGTAATTACCGCAAGTTCAAAGCGCTACCGTGAAGGCTACGAAAAAATAAGCGGAAAAAACTTGGATGACTGGCCTGGTTAACACCTAGATTCTCACTAACTTTGATGCATGAACTGGACAGTTATACCGGTTTAGGTTTTATGATGGATATCTATGGGGAATAAAGAGGCATTACAGCCAGGTGAAGCACGCCAAGAAGGCCCATCATTACGAGATGAGCTCCTTGCTGACCCGACACCTCCCCCCAAAGCCTTACTTGAAGAGTCATATGAATTCCTTGGAGATAACGACCTACCATACGAAAGCTACATAAGTCCCGAATTCGCGTCATCTGAATATAACAAGCTGTGGTCAAAGGTGTGGCAGTGGGCATGCCACGTTGACCATATTCCTGAACCTGGCGACTATTTCGTATACGACGTTGGGCATTTATCCTCTTTAATTGTTCGAACGACGGATGGAAGCATCAAGGCGTATTACAACGCATGCATGCACCGTGGAACGCAACTAAAACAACCAGGAACGTGTGGTTTTAGCAAAGAACTTAGATGCCCCTTCCACGGATGGACGTGGTCGCTTGAAGGAACACTCGTTGACCTTCCCGGAGCTTGGGACTTCCCCCATGTCACACAAGAATCCCACCAATTACCTGAAATGAATGTAGCGGTCTGGGAGGGCTTTGTCTTCGTTAACTTTGATCACGATGCGGAACCACTTGAAGAGTATCTTGGAGTCCTCCCAGAGCATTGGAAAGGTTGGCAACTAGGGGATCGATATATCGAAACGCATATACGAAAGCATTTGCCATGCAACTGGAAAGCCGGAGCAGAGGCATTCATTGAGGCTTACCATGTACGAGAAACGCATTCGACTGGGAATTTAGGAGATGAAGTAACTACACAATACGATGTCTTCGGAGATAATGTTTCACGGTTCATTCACACACGCGGACTTAATAGCCCTCTAAAAGAAAATCCAAGAACAGAAGATGAATTACTCGCCCACCTCAGCGGGAGAATGTTTGGAGATGGAGATTTCAACCTTCCAGAGGGGGTCAGAGCACGTGACTACTATGCAAAGATTGTTCAAGAGCAAATGGGTGAAAAGTATGGCCATGACTTCACGCACCTCAGCGAATCGTTAACCCTCGACTCGATTGAATACTTCCTTTTCCCAAATGCCTTTTTCTTCCCAGGTCTTTCGCTTCCAATGGTGTACCGATTTAGACCAGATCCTGAAAGCCCAGATTATTGCTACTTTGACCTTATCTTTATGCGCCCACGACCAAGCGATGCGGAAGCTCCCCACCCACCCGAAGTGATTACATTAGATATCAACGAAAGTTATTCAACAGTTGAAGGTGTTGGCCCACTGGGCAAAATTTATGATCAAGATACCGCAAATCTTGCAGCTCAAACCAGAGGCTTCAAAGCAAGTTATAAGCGCGGACAGACTCTAGGAAATTATCAGGAAATACGAGTACGTCATTTACAAAAGCGGGTTCTCGACTTTCTTAATGCTTGACCAATAAAGTCATACGAAGATACTCATATTGCTCCTCTGCTTGTGGCAACATTGAAGCGTGGAGTTCGAAGCGATCGTTGAAGTACAACTCAAAGAGGGCATAGCCGATCCACAGGGATCAACCATAGAGAACGCGACTCCGAAACTAGGATTCAATGGTATTGAAAATGTGCGGGTAGGAAAGAGCATACGCTTCACCATCACAGCTGAAGACGAAGCGAAAGCAAAAGAAACTATTCAGGAGTTATGTGAAAAGTTTCTAACTAATCCAGTCATAGAAAACGCAATTATTCATCTCCAAGGAGCAGAGTGAACCCAACTATAGGAGTCATTGTCTTCCCAGGCTCTAATTGCGAACAAGACGCGTTAGAAGCAGTGACTAGTCTCGGCGCAAATAGCAAACTGTTATGGCATGACTCTTCTGATCTAGGTGATATAGATGGAGTAATCATTCCAGGAGGTTTTGCTCACGGAGACTATCTCCGGCCTGGAGCAATTGCACGATTTTCACCTGCGATGGAATCCGTTATTTCTTTCGCCCGTTCCGGCCGACCTGTATTAGGAATCTGCAACGGATTTCAAATCCTAACTGAGGCAGGCTTATTGCCCGGAGCGCTCCAAAAAAATAGTGGATTAAAGTTTCTCTGTAAACCCGTCAAACTCAACGTGCAAACAACGAATTCTGTTTTGACCTCACAAACTACAAAAGGCGATTCATTAACTATTCCCATCAATCATTTTGAAGGTAATTACACCTGTAACGAAGAAACATTAAAAGAACTCCACGCTGAAGACCGAATCTTACTCACCTATGAGAACAACCCGAATGGTTCAATAGGAGATATCGCAGGAATTTGTAACGCACAGCGAAATGTTGTGGGATTGATGCCTCACCCAGAGCGTGCTTGTCACCCACTTCTTGGAAGCACGGACGGGCAGCCACTTCTCCATAGTTTTATTGAAAGCTCAGGATTATGAGCGAACCGGTACATCGCACACTCGGTTTAACCGACGATGAATTTGAAAAAATCATCGAAATACTAGGACGTGAACCAAATCATCTCGAACTTGCCATGTACTCGGTTATGTGGAGTGAACACTGCTCATACAAATCATCGCGCATACACCTAAAAAGACTTCCAGTTGAGGGCGAACATGTTCTCGTAGGCCCAGGTGAGAATGCAGGCGTCATAGATGTTGGAGATGATATAGCGATTGCAATCCGAATAGAGAGCCACAACCATCCAAGCTATATCGAACCGTACCAAGGCGCAGCAACAGGCGTTGGAGGAATTATCAGAGATATTTTCACCATGGGAGCGAGACCAATAGCAATTATGGATCCGTTACGATTCGGTCCTATAAATGACGCACGAAGCAGATGGGTAGCAGAAGGTGTAGTTAGCGGCATATCTGGCTACGGAAACTCTGTCGGAGTGCCAAACATCGGCGGAGAAACCGTTTTTGACGAAACCTACATCGGCAATCCACTCGTCAATGTTCTTTGCCTTGGCATACTTCCCAAAGACAGACTTGTGCTCGGGCAAGCATCTGGAGTTGGAAATTTAGCGGTTCTCCTCGGAGCGACAACGGGTCGAGATGGTATCGGAGGAGTAAGTGTTCTTGCCTCTGCAGGTTTCGGTGATGAAGAAGAAGATGCTGAAAAGAGACCCAGCGTACAGGTCGGTGACCCTTTTGAAGAAAAGCGCCTCATTGAATGCTGTCTAGAGTTACTTGACGCTGGACTCGTAGTAGGCATCCAAGATTTAGGTGGCGCCGGTCTCTCGTGCGCCGCATCTGAAACTGCATCTCGCGGTGGAGTCGGGATGGACTTTGATGTAACAGCTGTTCCTCAACGAGAAACAGGGATGGAACCATTCGAAATTATGACGAGCGAATCGCAAGAGAGAATGTTAGCAATCGTCAACCCACAAAATTTAGAAAAGGTACTGCTTATTAGTGAAAAGTGGGAAATCCGATCATCAGTAGTAGGCAAAGTTACTGAAGGCGGGCAACTCCGTATTATGGAGGGGCCTGACGGACCGGTCCTTGGAGAAGTTCCTGCATCTTCACTCCATGAAGACGCACCCCTCTATGATCGACCTATGGAACCGCCGCAGGACCTTGCTACACGTAAAGAAGACACTCCAGAAGGACATTTAACGGAATCAAATGATGTATCTGAAGATCTTCTTTCACTCATGCAAAATCAAGAATGGATTACATCCCAATACGATTCACAACTCTTTCTGAATACAGTCGCCGGCCCAGGTTCGAATGCAGCAGTCCTACGACTTAAACACCCAGTAACAGGGAAAGATACAGGACGTGGAATCGCTGTAACAACAGATGGAAATCACCGATGGTGCGCTGTCGATCCTAAAATCGGAACAGCAATGACTGTTGCAGAATCCATGCTTAATCTTGCTTGTGTAGGCGCTGAGCCCAGAGCATTAGTGAACTGTCTGAATTTCGGCAATCCAGAAAACCCCAATGTCATGTGGGAGCTCAGTGAAGCAGTTGACGGTATGGCAGAAGCCTGTTCACAATTCAATATTCCCGTAGTTGGCGGAAATGTAAGTCTTTACAACGAAAGTCAAGGAAACAACATTGACCCAACACCAATTATTGGGCTCATAGGCGTTATTGACAATCTTGATAAGCCACCTCCGGGAGTCACTTGGAATGAAGGCGATAGGTTAATGGTCATTGGTCCCCCCTCAAAGGGTCTATCTGGAAGTGCTTGGGCTTTCGCAAGAAATTCAAGAAATGGGCAATTAAATCAAGTTGATTACGAAACACATGAACGACTCTGCCAAACCGTCCGAATGCTAGTTCATCAAGGACTTGTTACTGCAATTCATGATATTTCTAGCGGTGGTTTAGCAGTTGCAGTAGCTGAAATGGCAGTGCAATCCGGTATTGGATGCTCACTGGCACGAGTCCCAGACATTGAGTCAATGTTTTCAGAATCACCCTCACGAGTCGTAATTGCAGTTGACCCGGAACAGATGCAAAGTGTCGAGGAGATTATCCAAAATCAAGATATCCCGAGCGCACGTATAGGGCTCGCACATGGTGACAAGTTCACCATCAAGGGTTTAGTAGATATTGCTCTATCAGAAATCTTAGAACAGTGGGAAGATTCCTTACCACGAGTATTTGAGAGTGGAACCACTCAAGGGTAGTCCGCTACTTCTTCTCAATATCTATTTCTAAACCAGCTAAGCCACGCAAAACATAGCTGGACTGGTATTCAAAAGTATTGCCCTCAGCAAATGTAGGGAGTTTGAGACGACGAACAAGTTCTTCAAAAGCAACTTTTCCTTCCAAACGCGATAGCGGAGCCCCGATACAGAAATGATGGCCTTTCCCAAACGCAATATGCTCCTTCAGATTATCTCTTGTAGGGTCGAATGCTTCAGAGTCACCGAAGGCAGATTCATCACGATTAGCTGCGCCGAACATTACCCATACGCGCGACCCTTTCGGGATAGATACGCCCTGAACTTCAGTATCTTTCGTCACAACTCGAAATAAACCCTGATTGGGTGATGAAATTCGTAACCCTTCTTCAACTACCCCATGGATCAGGCCCTCGGGGTCAGCTTCAAGGGCATTCCACCATTTCGGTTCTTCGATAAGTGTTCGCATTGTCTCATCCAAAAACTTTGTCGTTGTTTCATTTCCAGCAACCATCAGCTGTTGAATAATGCTGTAGATTTCTGAAAAATCTAATTTTCTCGTCTCGCCTTCGTCTAGATCAGGGTGGGCAAAATCAGCATGCGCTAAATCAGAAAGCACATCATCTTGTGGGTGCTCCAATCTTTTCTCATACTCCGAATACCAATAGTTCTGGTTTTCTAATTGCACTGTGACTGCATCAATCCACTCATCATGAGAGAGCTTATTGCCTATGGCTGCAGTGGCTGCGTCGGACCAATTCTTGACCTTTCCTTCGACTTCAGGAGCCATATTCAGTGCATAGTGAATCACTCGAACAGGAAATGAAACTGCAAAGTCATTATGAAAATCAACCGTCCCCTCATCAGGGAAAGCATCAATAAGCTCGGTAGCAAACATGCGAACTTTATCTTCTAGCGCGGCAATTCTTCTTGCTGAGAACGTCCGCGAAACGAGCTTCCTGTATGCAGTGTGATATGGCGGGTCGATGGTCAACATCGTTTCTTTGCGGGGCCACCCTTGGCTCTGAATCTCTGCTATCGCCTTCAATGTTTCAGGAGATGGTTTTGACGTTGTATTCGACATCTGAGAGGAGAATGTTTCAGTATCCCGAAGTATTTCATTCACAACATCCAAACGAGAGGCAAAGAACATATTTGATTGCTCATGGAAAAAAAGCGGTCCATGATCACGTAACGCAGCATAATGATTGAACGGGCATTGTTGAACTTCCCGATCCATTGGGTCGTACGTACTTAGGTCGATCTGGTCAGAGGTTGTCATAATTTCATCTCCAATATTCCCCCCATGAAACGGTTAAAGCTATCTCACCGCATGCATGCTTTACTCTATTGAACTGCTTCTTCTACTATATGCCAAACTGATAACGCAGTATTCATAATTTGATCTTCTTCCATCAATGCACTGTGGTTCAGAATCTGAAAGAATTCGTGTGTGGCCCCTGACGAAACAAGCTTCGATGATGACTCACCTCGAGAAGCGTGCGGCGTTGTAGGCATCTATGCACCGGGGCAACCAGTAGCACATTTGAACTATCTCAGTCTCTATGCACTCCAGCACCGCGGGCAAGAATCTGCAGGTATCGCAACTAGTGACGGAGAAAGAATAACTGTGGTCAAAGATATGGGGCTGGTATCCAATGTTTTTAACAACCGAACCTTAGCTGGGCTAGATGGTCATCTTGGAATAGGGCAGACGCGTTATAGCACGACGGGTTCAAGTTCTTGGCGAAACGCGCAACCTGTGTATAGAGGGGAGTTCCAAAGAGAATTTGCTTTGGGTCATAATGGAAACCTAACGAACACAGAAGAGCTTGCGCAGGAAGCTGGAATGTTGCCTGGAACTATCACAAGCGATAGCGATCTTGTAGCAGAGCTAATTGCAAACCAAATCGGTCACGAATCTAATCACAATGCCTCTGATGGCCGAGAGCTTGAACGAGGACTAGTCAAAATCCTTCCTAAACTAGAAGGAGCCTTCTCATTTGTCTTAATGGATGAGGCGCATATTATCGGAGTTCGCGATCCCAATGGGTTTCGGCCGTTGTGTCTTGGGAAATTAGACAACGGATGGGTACTTGCATCTGAAACTCCAGCACTTGACATTATTGGAGCTCACTTCGTTCGAGAAATTGACCCCGGAGAAATGGTTGTCATTAGCGCTACAGGTGTCCGTTCTATTCAGCCCTTCCCAGCTGAACGTATAAACCCAACACTCTGCGTTTTCGAATTCGTCTATTTCGCCCGCCCTGACACCCAGCTATACACGCAGAGCGTTCACCACGCCAGAGTTCGAATGGGACAATCTCTAGCGAAACAAGCACCAGTTGAAGCAGATGTCGTCATGGGAGTACCTGAATCAGGTATTCCTGCTGCTGAAGGTTACGCAAAAGAAATAAAAATTCCCTATGCCCAAGGACTAGTTAAGAATCGGTATATCGGAAGGACCTTCATTGCCCCTAATCAGGAACTGCGTTCGTTAGGTGTCAGAATGAAACTTAACCCGCTCAGGGACACGATTAACGGCAACCGGCTCGTTGTCGTCGATGACTCAATTGTTCGCGGAACAACAACAAGGGCGATGGTAAAGATGTTACGAGAAGCAGGAGCGAAGGAAATACATATGCGTATTTCTTCACCTCCATATCGTTGGCCATGCTTTTACGGAATGGATACCGGAACTAGATCTGAACTTCTAGCAGCGAACCTCACAGTGCAAGAAATACAGGATTACCTTGATGTGGACTCTCTTGCCTATTTAACGCTAGACAACTTATTAGAAGCCACCGGAACTAACAATGCCGGATTCTGCTCTGCATGTTTAACCGGAGATTACCCAGTAGATATCCCAGTAAACCTATCGAAGAAAATACTTGAAGAATCAATTCATAAACCAGAGAAATCTGCAGACACCCAGCAAGAAAAGATATCTGGCGGGATTCAACAATCCTTTAGCGAGATCCATGAGTAACGAAACATATGAATCTGCTGGCGTCAACATAGCTGCCGGAGAAGAAGCAGTCGAACGCATTACCCCACTAATCGAAAAGACCTTACGACCTGAAGTACTCACAAAAATAGGAGGGTTCGGAGGAGCTTTTGACATAACACAAACAGGAAGAGCGCACCCTGTGCTTGTGTCCTCAACGGATGGCGTAGGAACGAAGGCTCAGGTAGCCATGATGGCAGAACGGTACGAGAGTATTGGGATTGATCTTGTTGCCATGTGTGTTGATGATCTTGTCTGCGTAGGCGCAGAACCACTTTTCTTCCTTGACTATATTTCAGTCGGGACACTCGTCCCTGACCAAGTTGAACTTCTTGTAAAAGGTATTAGTGATGGATGTGAGCAAGCTGGGTGTGCTCTCATAGGTGGTGAGATGGCTGAGCATCCTGGCCTGATGCATGCAGGAGAGTTTGAGCTTGTAGGTTTCAGCGTCGGAGTTGTTGACAAAGATGACATGGTTACCGGAAAATCTGTCAACACAGATGATGTGATAATTGGGCTACATTCTCCTGGTCTTCGAAGTAATGGTTATTCCTTAGCTCGAAAAGTACTTTTTGATACCGCTAAAAAATCCATCCATGAACCAGTCTGGGAAGGAACCGACGTTACCGTCGGTGAAGAACTTCTCCGCCCGTCGGTAATATATACCCCGACCGTTCTTAAAATATTGGAACAGAACCCGATTAAGGCAATAGCTCATATCACCGGAGGGGGACTCCCCGGGAACGTCAACCGAGTGCTTCCAGACAATATGGATGCTCAGATACATAAGGAAATGTGGTCAACTCCTAGAATCTTTACCGAAATCCAATCACTTGGGAATATTGATGAAGACGAAATGTTCAAGGTTTTTAACATGGGAATCGGAATGGTGTTAATTGTTGATCAACAGAGTGTGGATAGCACGCAGGAGATTATTGATTCAACCGGAATTTCATCCACCCAAATCGGAACTGTCAAAGCAAATGGCACAGGTTCTGTACAAATCGTTTAAAGCTGACAGGAATCAAATATGCAAACGGGCAAATATCAAGCAGTAACATATGACTTCTGGAACACGCTTATTGCTGAAACAACTAATTCACTTGACCGCCGAAGAGCCTTATGGACCAAGATTCTCTTCGAGAATAATATTGAGATAACACAACAACAACTCGATGATGCGTTTGCGGAAGGATGGAACCATTTTGATACGAATTGGAGAGATAACATTCAATCCACACTTGAGGGCGTGGTTAGCGCAGCGCTAACAAAACTCCCCGTTGCTGTTCCTTCAAACATCAAAGACCAATTGACCGACGCATACTTGGAAGCATCAGAATCAACCCCGAGAAGCTTACTCCCCAATGTTAAACAAACCCTGAAGCAGTTGAAGGAGATGGACCTTCGTTTAGCAGTGATATGCGATGTAGGAACAATCCCTAGCAGCCGCCTGCGTTCATGGCTGGAAGATCTTAATGTCTACGAATTCTTTGATTACTTTGGGTTTTCAGATGAAATCGGTGTCTACAAACCCGACTCAAAGATATTTAATGAAACTCTTACAGGGTTAGGAATCTCAGACCCTTCTCAATCCATACACGTTGGTGATTTAAAAAGAACTGATGTTGCCGGGGCACGTGCAAACAACATGACATCAGTTCGCTATATCGGAGGGCGAGACGACCCAGAAGATGGAGATGAAGCAGATTACGTCATCAAAAACCATCTGGAGATTCTCGAATTATTCTAAAAGAATTAATTATCCGAGAAGTGAGGAATCACATATTGTCCATATTGCCGAATCGTTTCCATCGCAGCTTCATGTGGGACGCCGCCCATTTGCATGATGCACATAATTTCATCGGCTCCGGCACTTTGTAGTTCGGTCACATATTCAATAGCGTCATTCTTATTGCCATAGGCATGATCAATATTAAAAGGACTTGTAGAGGCCGCTACTGCAGGTACGGGATGTCCACCCTCAACCATAAATGCTTCGACTTGTTCCTTTGCGTCACTTACAGCATCACGGATATCTATTTCAGGTGGAACTGTTTCAGGAAGGGGTGTTCCTAAATTCCAGTGCTGTATGGATTCAGCAAAAAACTTTTGCCCTCTAGCACCTATTTGGAAAGCTTCTTCAGCATCATCAAGGACGATGGTTGGACACAAGGCAGAAAGAAAATTCGTAGGTTGTTTTGAGATGCAAGACTCTGGGTCTCGTTTCGCAATTGCTTCGTCGTAAATCTCTCGTAATGCCTGCACTTGAGTCGGCCCGGAAAACCCTAACACTAAAGCCCCGACACCGTACTCGGCAGCTAATCGAACGGTTTCATCTTTTGTGCAGGC
>CENF01185415.1_pt1 | contig 26565 bp, 22 predicted proteins | sample 361291 | NCBI WGS metagenome assembly CENF01 (sample SAMEA2619399, study PRJEB7988) | marine metagenome | isolation source: saline water (ENVO:00002010), including | reverse complement strand
AAGAAAAATTAAGCCCTAATTACACCTGCAAAGTAGATGAAATTATCGAGGTAAAATGAAAAGAAATAAACTTACATTTTTAAAACCAGAAAAAGGCGATTCATTAGGCCAATGGCTAGTTGAACAAGGTATTTCAGCAGGTTTTCCATCTCCAGCCGATGATTTTAGGGAAATTAGAATAAGTTTAGATAAAGAACTTGTGAAAAATAGTGAGTCAACATTTTATGCTAGAGTGAGTGGAGATTCGATGATTGAGGCCGGATTAGATGATGGTGATTTAATAGTTATTGACAGGTCATTGGATCCTGAAAATGGCAAAATAGCAGTATGTTTTATTGATGGAGAATTTACAGTAAAAACAATAAAGAAAGAAGAAAATAAAATCTTTTTGATACCACAAAATAAAATATACAAACCTATAGAAGTTGAAGAAGGAAATGAATTAATTATTTGGGGAATTGTGAATTATGTAATTAAGAAAGTATAAATTTTAGCATTTTATGGGATAATTTTTTTCTGTCAAAATCTAAAGCTAATTCCCTGGAGCCTTTAGAATAATTGTTCTTTAAAATTTTTTTTAAAGCATAACTAAATGATTTTGAATCCTCTGGAATAAAACATTCACCAGCGTTATACTTTTCAATTAAAGACTGGCTTTCTCCTTGAACACCAAGCAAGATAGGGATATCCATAGCTGCACTTTCAAAAATTTTACTCGGTATTACCGACTTAAAAGTATCAGATTTTTTTAAATTAATTATTGCGTAATCAATTATTGATAAATACTCCCTAATCTTGTCTTTAGGTACAGAATCAAAAAAAATACAATTGGTAGCGTTAATAGATTTTGCAAGTTTTATAAGTTTATTTTTTTCTGAACCTTCACCAATGAATAAAAAAGTATAATTAGGAAAAAAAGTTGATTGATTCACTATAAAATCTAGCTTGTGAGCCATTCCATGAGTACCAACATAACCAAATACTTTTTGATCTCTTATATTAAGTTGATTTTTAAGTTTTGAGTTCTTCTTATCAGGTTTGAAATTATCTTTAATTACCCCATTTGGTATATATTGAATTTTTTTTGATGAAACACCTCTTTCAATTAAATGATTTTTGAAACTCTTAGTTACTACAATAATTTTATCACAATCATGGTATAAATAAAGTTCAATTTTTTCCAAAATTGAAATAATAAATTTATTTTTTATTGCTCCCACTGCCACTATGCTTTCGGGCCACAAGTCTCTAATTTCAAATACCCAAGGAACTCTCTTAATTTTTGATAAGAGAAATGCAGAAAAAGTTGTAAAAAACTGGGGACTAGTTGCTATTAGTAAATCTCCTTTAATAAATAATCCGGCTATAAAAGATGTAAAAAAAAATGATAAATAATCTAAAATTCTTTTAAAAACACCTTTATTTGGGGCAATAAATGACCAAACTCTGAAGACCTCTATATTATTTATTATTTCACTAGAAAACAATTTGTTTTTATAGCCTGGATATATTTTTCCAATAGGGAAATTTGGGAAGCATGTTATAACTTTAACGCTAGTTCCTGATTTACTCCAAAAACTTAAATGCTCAAAAGTTCTTGTTGCTGGTGCATTAATTTCAGGCGGAAAATTATCAGAGATAAAAATTATACTCAATCTATTGAAATTAAATGTTTAACTATTCTTTCCGATGCCTTACCATCCCAAAACTTTGGCACACTACCTTTCTTCCAATTATTATTAAATAATAATTCAAAAAATAATTTAAATTTTTTTGGATTAGTTCCTATCAGTTCATTTGTTCCCTCAGAAATTGTCTCAGGGCGTTCGGTGTTATTTCTCACAGTCATACAAGGTACGTCCATAACTGTGGCTTCTTCAGTTATTCCACCTGAATCTGTTATAACACAGAGAGAATTTTTTACCAGATAATTAAACTCAAGGTATGGTATAGGGTCAACTACATTTAAATTATTAAACTTTTTTAATTTAGAAATGATTCCCTTGACCCGCGGATGTGCCGGGTATATTACAGGGTAATCTTTTGTGTTTTTTAATATTTCCGTGATAATTTTTAAAAAGATTTCTATGGAATCAACGTTTGATGGCCTATGTAATGTTAAAACAAAATATTTTTTTTGAGATAGTTTTAATTTTTCATAAAAAAAAGGTTTTTTAAATCTATCCATTTCATAAATTAAAGTGTCAATCATTGTGTTTCCAACATAGATTATACTTTTATTTTTAAAACCTAGAGATTTTAAATTTTCATTAGCAAATGGTGAGGTAGTATAGAAAAAATCAGAAATTGAATCGGTAACAATTCTATTTATCTCCTCTGGCATTGTAAGATCAAATGATCTAATTCCACCTTCGACATGAGCAACCTTAATATTCATTTTTTTTGCAACAATTGAACACGCCATCGTACTAGTAACATCACCAACAACTAAACATAAATCACATCTTGTATTTTTTAATAATGATTCATACTTTATCATTATTTTACTTGTCTGTTCTGCTTGTGAACCACCACCAGCATCAAAATTTATATCAGGAATTGGAATATTTAATTGATTAAAGAAAAATTCACTCATGTTTTTATCATAATGTTGACCTGTGTGAATTAACCTGAATTTAAGATTAATACCTAATTTAATTTGTTTATTTATCTCCCTGATAATTGGTGCTATTTTTATAAAATTAGGTCGTGCTCCAGCAATTATATCAATTTTCATAAATTACATTTTTATATTATAATTAATTATTTGGTCAATAACATAACTGGATAGATTTTGTTTGAAATGAAAGGGATCATTAAAGTTATACTTATTAGATGTGAATTCATTAGGCTTATCTAAATTTATGACATTTAATCCTTTTACTTTTAGATTCCTAATCAAATTATCCTGATAAATTTTAATATCAAACTCACTAGCTAAGTTCTGTAAATCAATATGAGTTGGTGGAAATACTATATTAAGCTCAATACTATTCTTAATACAATAATCATTAATTGTTAAAAGTTTTTTTTCTATTGATTTGTTATAGTTAAATGTTCTGAAAAAATTTTTTGCTGATGAAGATAATTGATAATTCCAAAAATCATCAAAATTAAAATTTGGAGTTTCTAAATCAAATTTATTTTTGTATAAAATATTTTTAAGCAAATAAAAACTAGCTTTTAGATTTGATTTTGATATTAAAAAAATTATAGGATTTTTTGTCAAAAGAAGTTTTTCGTCAACTCTGTTGAAACTATTTGTAGTTAATAAATTTGAATTTAAACCTATGTAAATTCTTTTTGCACGATTATTATTTTTAATTATGTGCCAAAACATTGAATAAATTTCATCAAAATTTGCTCCACCAATTGAAAAATTAGATGAAGTTAATTTTGTTTTATTTTGAAAAATTTCTGGATTTAACAAATCCATTCTAGAGTCACCAAATATTAATATTTCTTTATTCTTTTTTTTAGTATCATTAATATGAGTTATTATGTAATCATAATTTTTTGATTTGGAATCATCAAAATAATTGAAATAATTGAAGTAATTAAGTGGATCAAGAAAAAGAATTATAAATAAAAAGAAAACTATTGGAACGTTAAATAAAAAAATAGATTTTAGAAATTTTTTCATTAAAATTGAAAATAAATAAAGTCAGAATTGCCGTAATCAATAACTAGCATTAATATTATTAAAAAGTAATAAAAAATATAATTTCCAAATTTGGATTTGAAAAAATTTTTCTCAAGAACATGATTTTGAAATCTTGACTTCCATTCCAATAACAAAAACATAAATATTATTACAAAAAGAATCAAAATTTCGCTACCGATTGAAATTACTTTTAAGTCTTCAATTGGAATAGAATAGTTTGAAAAATCAAACATTTTAATTAAATAATTGATAGCTATATTAATATTTTCCGCCCTGAAAAAAACCCATGTAATGTTAATAAGCATAAAAGTAAAACCAATTTTTAATAAATCGTAAATTAATATATTACTAAATGAATAATTTCTAAAGCCAATATATTGTCTATTTAGTTTAAATAAAATTAAAGGGAGTATAAATAATGCATTTAATGACCCCCAAGCAATAAATGTCCAATTTGCACCATGCCAAAAACCACTAACTATAAATACAATCAATGTATTACGGATTTTAGTGTAACTATCTACTCTGCTACCACCTAACGGTATGTATAAATAGTCTCTAAACCAAGTTGATAAAGAAATATGCCAATTTCTCCAAAACTCAGCTACATCTCTAGAGAAATATGGAAATCTGAAATTTTGCATTAAATTAAATCCAAAAAGCCTTGCTATTCCAATTGCTATGTCAGAATATCCAGAAAAATCACAATAAATTTGAAAAGAAAAAAGTATTATTCCTATTATCAAAGTTACAGGTTCATATACTTGATAATTTGAAAAAATTTGATCTACATAAACAGCACAATTGTCTGCAATTACTAATTTTTTGAATAAACCAAATAATATTTGCTTTAAACCGTTCACTGCCTTCTTTTCATCAAAAACACGAAATTTATTTATTTGTGGAAGTAAATTAGTTGCTCTTTCAATTGGTCCAGCAACAAGTTGTGGAAAAAAAGAGACAAAAGCAGAAAATGCAATGAGATCTTCAGTTGGTTCTAATTTTTTTTTGTAAACATCAATTGTATAACTCAAGGTTTGAAATGTATAAAAGCTAATACCAACAGGAAGAATTATATTCAGACTATTTGCACTGATATTCATCCCAAATAAACTAAATGCATCTACAAAATTTTCTAAAAAAAAATTGTAATATTTAAAGAATCCTAAAAAACCTAGGTTTACAATTATACTTACGCAAAGCACTAATATTCTTTTACTTTGCTGAATCTCTTTTTTTAGTTTTTTACCAACATAAAAATCAACAAACGTACTAAATATAATAAGTGATAAGAATCTCCAATCCCACCAACTATAAAAGATATAACTTGCAACTACAATAAGAGCATTTTGGTATTTAAGATTCTTTTCAAAAACAAACCAATACAGTATAAATACAATTGGAAGAAAAATTGCAAAGTCCAAAGAATTAAATAACATTATTAAACTTTTTTAAAAGAGATTGATGAATTTATTTTAACCTGAGAAACTAATCTGTAAGAGTTTTTAAGTGAATTAAAACCTTTATCAGGTATTTGAATTTTTTCCAATTTGATATTAAAATGATTTGTTAAAATTATCCTTAAATCATAAATAGAAACGATATTATTATTAATAGTTGGATTACATTTTGAATCAAAGTATAATGATGAATAAGCTTTATCATTTTTTTTCATTACAATTTCATCCAAAACTTTTAAAGTATTTTTGTTTTTTTCAAATGTCCGTGAATGTTTTACTTTAATTTTTCTGTAACCATTATGAGATGCTATTATTTTATTTTTAGTTTCTTTTACTATTTCAACACTGGCTCTGTCACCAACTCTGAATGATGACCAAATTTCGGATGAGTTTTTTCCATTAATTGAAATTGTGTTGTGACCTAATGTTGATTTTTCAAAATTTCTTTTATCATTAATTTCGTAAGTAGATACTCCAATGTCGATAATTAATGGATTTTTTTTGTAGTATAAAATAAAATTAAAGGTATCTGCATGTGCATGACCAGGTATATAAGAGGGTCCTATTTCTCCGATGTCAAATAGTAATTCAAAATCATCAAACTCCCATTTCCTAAATCCTGATTGTGATAATTTAGTATTTGAATTTTTAATCTTTAAAACTTTACAGTATTTTTTAAACCTATCTAAACTTAAACTATTATTGATACTATCATTTAATGAAGGGATATCACCATTTTTGAATGAAATTTTATTTAGATAGCTCCACATCAATGATGCTTTTTCAAACAAAAAAGGATAAATATCTTTACAATAATTATTTAACTCTACTAAAAGTAAGGTGTCAAGTAATCTTTCAAATATTATTATATGATAAGTGCTTGATAGTTCAAAATGAGATCCATCATCAAGAATTTGCTCTTCAAGCTCTGCTTTTAAAACTTTAATCGCCTTTAATTTAAATTTATTTTTTTTAAAGTATATCGAAGCAAAGAATAAAGAGAATGCATTCTCTAAAAGATGATTTCCCAATAAATGATATTCGAAATTATTAAATAATCGATTATAATCGTTGTATAAAAAATTATCAATTCTTTTATTTTTTATTTTATTTTTTGATAAAAATTTAATCCAATTTAAGCCTCTCAATGATATTGGATATGAGTCTTTTCCATAATTTAAATTTTGAGAGCTATCAACATAGTTATTTATAATACGAAGAGCTTCATATTTAATAATATCCTTTTGATTTAGAAAAGCAAAATAATTTAGGTGGTAAGTCCACAGTTTTCCAAGTTCTTGATAGTTCCAATCGATATGATTTGTAAATTTTACAGTTCTATTTAAAATTCTAAATGTATTAGATCCTAAATACTCTCTATTTTTATATATATAATCTCTCCAAACTATTTTTGATGTTTGAAAATTTTTATTTCTAAAATTTAAACGAATAAAATATTTTTTAAAGACAAAAATAAATCTATATATGATTTGTTTGAACTTTAAATACTTAATGGTGTTTATAAAAAGAACTACTCTATTGAAATCCAAGAATTATTTTTAAGTGAGTCAATTGCTGCAAAACTAGCTTTTGTAGTATTTATAATTTCATCAAATTTAATTAAACTAGATCCTGAACTTTTTATTGAGTGAATCCAATTTTTGAACTGATTATAATGTCCTTTATCTTGTCTAATTTTCTTACTTGTTTTGCTGTATCCATAAAATGAAATTTTTCTAAAATTATCAATTATGATATTTTTTCCAGAATCAAAGATTTCTATCCTTTCTTTAGGATATGATTTATTTCCATTTGCAAAATAATTAATAACACCCTGGGATCCATTTTCATATTTTAAAATAATAATTGCATTATCTGAATTATAACTCGGATTTTGACCTAAACCACTCATCGTAACAGCTTTAACCTTGCTGCTTGTTAAAAAAGAAATTAAATCAATATAGTGACATGCTTCACCAATTATTCGTCCACCACCTACTTTTAAATCTTGAACCCAACTGTCTTTGGGAATATATCCTGCGTTCATAGTTGCTATAACATTAATAGGTGTTTCCTTAAGCCCTATCAATTCCTTTGAAATTATTGTTAAAGGTGAAAATCGTCTATTAAATCCTACCATCAAAGAACCTTTTGATTTTTCATACGATTTTTTAATTTTTTGAAGCTCAACAGAACTAATTGCCAAAGGTTTTTCTACAAAAACATGTTTATCCATAGAAAGAGACTCAACAACTAATTTTGCATGTGAGTTATGTTTTGTTGTTATTATGGTCGCATTAATTTCATTATCATGAATGATTTTCTTGTAATCTGATGTTGAAAAGTTTATATTATATTTTTTTGCCAATACAGTACCAGATAACCCTTTTGATGACGCTATATACTTAATCTGAACTCCTAACTTATTTAAAACAGGTAAAATCATACTTGATGTAAAGTTTCCAGCTCCTATAACTCCAATTACAGGCTTAGAAACAATAAGTTTTTTGTTAGAAACTGTAACTGTATTCAAATTAGAACTGATATTTTCATTTTCATTATTAAAATTAATAATTGACGCAATTGAGTTGGTATTCGAGATATCAGTGTATATCAGTTGGTAATCTTCAATAGGCACCTCTTGACTAATAAGTGGTTTAAAATTTAATAGTCCATTGCTAATTGCATTAAGCACTGCTTCAAAATTTCTTTTTTCAGTCCAGCGAACATAACCAATCGGATAATCTAATCCATCTTGTTCATAATTTTGATCATATCTACCTGGTCCATATGAACATGAAACCTGAAATGTTATTTCTTTTTCATAAAAGTCAGCTCTGTTAATATTTAAGCCAATAACTCCTACTAATACTACTCTTCCTCTTTTTCTGCACATTTGAGCAGATTGTGAAATTAATTCATTACTTTTTGTAGATGCTGTGATTATTACCCCATCAGCTCCGTTACCATTAGTTAAATCCTCAATTATTTTAACAGGGTTTTTACCATTAATATCATAAGCACTTATTCCAAAACTTTTTGCCAAATCAACTTTTTCCTCGTCGTAATCAAATCCTACAACGTTACATCCATTTGACTTTAGAATTTGGATAGTAATTAGCCCAATTAACCCTAGACCTGAAACAACAATTGTTTCACCAAAGGTTGGTTTTATCAATCTTACACCCTGTAATCCAATAGATGCAACTATTGTGAAAACTGCTTGATCATCATCAACATCATTAGGGACTTTTGAGACTAAATTTGAGGGAATATTTACAAATTCTGCATGGTGTCCATTACTAACTACACGATCTCCAATTTTAAAATTTTCAACATTATTTCCAATACCAACGACTTCACCAAAGTTACAATAACCCAAAGGAAGTGGTTGTCCAAGCTTTCTAAAAACAGCTTCAATAGTAGGTTTAATTCCATCCGTTTTTATTTTTTGAATAACCTCTTTTACTTTATCAGGCTGTTGTCTAGCTTTTTGAAAAAAATTAGCCTTTCCAAAAGAGACCAACATTTTTTCGGTCCCGAGAGAAACCAAAGTTTTTTTTGTTTTTATTAGTACATGTCCATCAATTTCCATTGGAACAGGAACCTCCTCTAATATTGTTTCACCTGTTTTAAGATCTTGAATAATTTGTTTCATTATATATTTTTAAACGTTCATTCCTATTTGGATAATTTATCAAAACAGCTTTAAACTTTCCATTAAAAACAAATAAACTTCCTGCAGCTGCTCCAATAATTTTATACCGTTTTATTAATTCTTTTAAATCATTGTAATCTGACGCTCCACCAATTACAGTTAATGGTACATCTAAATATTTTTTTGCTAAATCAACTAAATTGTAGTCGTAGCCATTCATCTTTCCGTCTCTATCAATAGAATTTAATAACACTTCCCCAATTTGATATTTTTTTAGTTCTTTTAATATTTCAATTAGTGTCTTAGAAAATTTATTTTTTCCATTATGGGTATAAACATTATAATCATTTCCAAATAATTTTTTTTTTACATCAAGAGCTAAAACAACACTTTGCTTGCCTATAAATTTAGCAATTTCATTGGAGAGATTTAGGTTATCTAACAATGCTGAAGATAAAGCAATTTTCTCTACACCCAAACTAATAATTTTTAAAGCTTGATTAACTGTTTTAATTCCACCACCATAACACAAAGGCATTCTACTTTCATTGGCTAATGATTCAATTAATTTAAAATCAGGATCCTTAGATTCAACAGTTTTATCAATGTCCAATATTACAATTTCATCTACTTGTTTTTCATTAAATATTTTCACAGCATTTAATGGATCTCCAACATATTTACCTTTATTAAAACATTCTGTTTTATTCAATCCTTCATCATGGACTAATAAACAAGGAATAATTCTAGATCTTAACATAATTTATGAAAATTTCTCAGTAGTTTAATACCATTTTCATGACTTTTTTCAGGATGAAATTGAGTCGCAATAATATTATCTTTTTTTATAACAGAAGTAAAATCATGACCATAAAAAGTTGATGCTTCAAAATCAAGCTTATCATAATTTTGAAAATAGTAACTATGGACAAAATAAAAACCAAATTTATGGTCAACTCCCTCAAATAAAGGTTCTTTTGATTTAAAAGAAATAGTGTTCCAACCCATATGAGGAACATAGAAATTCTTGCTAATGTTAAACTTTTTGACTTCAGCATCAATCCAACTTAATCCTTGCAATGCTCCCTCTTCACTAGAATTCGCCATAATTTGTAGACCAACACAGACACCAAGAACAGGCATTTTTTTATTGATTACTAAATCATCTAGGCTGTCTCTCAATCCACTATCGTTTAACTTGGAAATAACAGCATCAAATGCGCCAACACCAGGTAAAATTAATTTTGAAACATCTTTAAAATCATTTTCTGTCTTAATTAAACGATTTGGAACACTTAGATTATCATAAATTCTTTTGAATGCATTTACATTTCCAGCCCCATAATCAAGTATTCCTATCATCTTTTACCACCTTTTTCAATTCCTAGGAATTTCAAAACTTTAGCACCTAAATTAAAAATATATTCTTGTGATTTATAATCCTTGTAAGATTTTTTAGGCATATCAAAATAAAGTTTCAACTGTTCTATTGTTATTCCTAACTTCGTAGAAACAAATTCAAAATCTTGATGAATAGTCTTGGGATCATAAGGTTTTTGTTTTAGTAAACTTAATGCTTCTTTTCTAGTCATCTGTCCTGTTAGTATTAAACTTGAAAATTGGACTTTTCTTGTATCAAAACCAAATCTTTCATAAAGCCAATAACTTTCATAAAGTTTTGTGAATCTAGATTCAAAATGTTTTTGAGGATACTTTTGATAATCGTAAGTTTTTTCTAGAATTTTAAAAGCCTCTTTTTTATTGTATTCAAAATAATTTAAAGGATTATATACCTTTATTCCCTTTACATATGGCAGGTAAATTTTATGCCACAGAATATTAGTAATTGGAAAATTCATAAGTTTTAATTTGCCATATTTTTCCTGAATATCATTAAGCTGAATTGAATCTGATTGATACCACATCCATTCTAATGGATTTCTAATACATTCTGTTGAATAATTAGCTCCTGTTAAAATATATTTAATATTATTTTTATGAGCAAACTTGTACATAGTTGCAAAAAAAGCATGGTCTTGGGGGGTATCAATGTGAGGAACACCAGATTTAAAAAAAGATAACTGTAAATCCTTAATCTCTTTCCAATTTATGACCTCAGTATATAAATCTAAATTTAATTTATTAACAACCCTTTGTATATTATTAACTGCTATTTGAGAATTCCATCCAGCATCAACATGAAAAACTAAAGGCTTTAACTTATACTTGGTAACCATTTCATGTAATAGAAAAGATGAATCAACTCCACCACTCATACCCATTAAACAATTATATTCGTGTCGTGAATTTGATTTCTTTATTTTTCTAACCAGCTTTTCTATATTACTTGAATCATTTTTTAAGTTATCCCACTGTTTTTTAATTTTTTTGTCAAATGTTAAACAATGATCACAAACACCATCTGAATTAAATGATATTTTGGAATCACTTGAATCCATTACACATCTTTTACAGACTTTTAAATTCATTAACAATTCAAAATTTGGTCAACAGTTTCACTTATTATTTGTTCTTCGAGATTATACCATATTGGAACACAAATATGGCTTTTATGAACATCTTTTGGATCAGGACCAAGATTGTAGTCATAAACTGGTGATGTTCTATTTGTTATCTTCGATAAATTATATGAATTTTTTTTACATTTTATCAATGAAAATTTATAATGATTTCCACTTTGACCATTTGAAAAAGGGTCAACAAAATTTACTCCGCGTTTTATACATGCCTCAATATATCTTTTTGCAATTTTTGTTTTGTTATCTATAATATGGTCTGATTCTTTACAAACTGCATATGAGAAAAGGGCTTGTAATTCCGAAATTCTAAAATTACAGGCAACTTCTTCAACTTGATCAAATCTATCGTAAATTTGGAATTTGCTAAGTTGATAGGCTAATTCCTTATCATTAGTTACTGCAATACCACCCTCTCCAGCAGCAACAGCTTTTGTTGCATATAGGGAATAAACTCCCGCAATTCCGAATAGACCAGAATGTAATCCATTCAATGTTGAACCCAAGCTATGAGCACAGTCTTCAACTAACGCAATTCCGTTTTCTTCACACAAGTTTTTTATTTCTAAAATATCAGGATTTATAATTCCACCTATATGAGTTATCATAAAAACAGTTTGAGATGGATATTTAATTTTACTAATATGAGTTTTAACCTGCTCTGCAGTAGGCATTAAACTTGGAAGATTACAGGGAACCGATTCAATTAAATTAAGACCACTTGTCATAGCTATAGTTTTAACACCATACATTGTATTTGATTGAATAAAAATATCTCTGTAACCCCGATGTTTTTTTAGGAGCATCAATATTGCTAACAAACCAGAACCATTTGAACAAAAAGGAATAGAAAAACTTGATTTTGAATATTCGTTAAATAATTCCGATATTTTTTTGTTCCAGCCTCCTTCTGCTAAATTTCCGCTATGAAATATTTCATCATAATTTTCTTTAAAAAAACTAATAGATTGTTTTGGTATTTTAATCATTCCCATATTAAAAAATTTAATTATTATTATTATAAACATCTTGCCAAACAGTATTTGACATGAAATTATTACCATCTTTTGTTTGAATATTATTAACTATTTTGTCAGGATTTTTTTTGTAAATTTTTCTATAAAATTCAGGTGCAATACTAAAGCCTAAAGTAAACTTTCCAGGTATTATTCCATAAACATTTTCATCAATATCAAGTATATGATATAAGTAATTTCGTGGTTGATTTTTAATTATTATTTCAGCCTTAACTCCATTATATTTATGTAAAACTTTCATTTTGGGATTATAAATTTTATGTTTTTGAATAACTTTTTCAAGATAACTATCACATTTATTTATATCTGAAAATGAAATTCCTCCAATTTGACCCATTCCATTTTCTTTTGCTATTATATTAATGCAATTTTTAGGAAAATAATCTAATTCAACATATGATTTTTGGTCACTAGGTAAGTTATTAACAATAGCAATAGGTGCATAAGATAATTTAACATTCGCATCAATAACTTTAGAAATATTAGCACCATTTGTAAATACAATATTCTTACTCTCAAATTTATTTTTCTTACAAGTAATGAAATAGCTATTTTTATTTTTTGAGAAATTTATAAATTCATTATCTAAAGATATTTTTAAACCATTTTTAATAGAATTATTAATTAGATCATTTAAAATATTTCTTGAATTAGCAGTAAAATCAGATGTTTTTACCTCAAAAAACTTTTTTTTATATCTTAAAAGTTTAATAAAATATTTAAAAATTGGTTTAATTTTTAATTTAAAAGGATTCACTTCCCCAGCTCTCCTTCTTAGCCAATCGTGATTTTTTATGATATCTAATAAATAAGACGATCTAGCAATTCCAAATAACCATGGAAAAGTTATCTTTCTATTTCTGACTTTAAACTTAAAATAAATATGGTTGTCATTAAACCAGCCATTTTTAGTTTTCTTGATTTTCAAACCTTTTTCGGTTCTAATCAAATTCATATTATCAAAATCTGAATAGAATTCAAGAAGATCATCTATAGATCCTAATAAAAATTTTAAGGTATATAAATTATCAGGAATTAGAGTATACAGGGCTCCCGTATGAATCCACTCATGAAAATCTCTAGTTGTTTCGGATGCTAATTTTTTATTTTTTTCAATTAATAATACTGAGTGTCCCATTCTTGTTAAAATTTCACATATAACTATACCAGCTATTCCACTTCCAACAATAACCCAATCATAATTTTTTTTATTTATTGATTTTTCTTTATCCATTCAATTGTTTTAATTAATCCCGACTCAAAGACCGTAAATTTTTTTGAATCAACTTTAAGTAATTTTTCCATATTTTTAATTGATCCAGATGATTTTTCTGGATCACTAGGATCTAAATCTCTATATACACATTCAGCATTAAAATTAAGAATTGAGGAAAGTTGATTTACCAAATCATTAATTGATATTGATTTTCCTGTTAATATATTTGATATGAAATTTCCACTATTATTTTCTAAAAAATTTAAAGATTTTAATAAACATTTTACAACATCTTTAACAAATACAAAATCTCTTGTTTGATATCCACCATTAACATATATTTTTTGTTTTTTTAGTAACCTATTTACAAAGATAGATATTACACCAGAATATGGGCTATTTGGATCCTGTCTTGGACCATAAACATTAAAAAATCGATGACCGAAGGAATTTAGTTTTTTTATTTTATGTGCATAATCAGCATATAACTCCATAGAGTACTTGTCAACTGAGTATGGGCTTAATAAATCTATTTTACCATTTTCATCACCAAAGCTCATATTTCCATAAACCGCTGATGATGAAGCGTAAATTAATGGTATTGATTTATTAGAACAATATTCGATTACTTTTAATGACCCTAATATATTTGATTTTGAACTAGAGTAAAAATTTTCAATGGAGTATGGAACACTGGTTTGAGCAGCTAGATGAAAAAAAGCACTAATACCATCAAATTTATTTAAATCTATACTTTCAAGATCATCATTAATAAAATGAATTTTATCTAAAAATTTTTTAATGTTATCAATAAATCCAGTACTTAGATTATCAATAACAATTAACTCATAATTATTTTTTAGAAGCTCTTCTAATAGATGACTTCCTATAAAGCCAGCACCACCTGTAATTATTATTTTTTTAATCATAAATTTCATAAATATTTTTAGACATCATTTTCATAGATGAAAATTGATCAAATATGTCGTATGCTTTTTGAGATGGATTATATTTTATTTTTGAAATTTCCAAAGCTCTTTTTAAAGTGTTATCAAACCAATTGTATTTTTTCATATCAGCAATAATTATTCTTTGTTTCATACATTCAGTAACATAATCAATCCATTCAGCTGGACTAGTAATAATTACACAACCACAAAAAATTGACTCATAAACACTTCTGGGAGATGAATCACTTTCTGGAATTGAAAAAACAATTTTTGATTTCCACAAAGTTTTATACATATTCTCTTTATTTAATCTGCCTAGATCGACATCATTTATATTAAAATAATTTAAAATACTTTCTCTATAAGATGTCTCATAGAAAGGATAAAGAAAACTAATACCAAGATTTTTATTTGAGCTAGTATTTCTTTTTAAAATTAATTCATTAATTCTATAGTTAGGATATAAAGCCCTGATTGAGGTAAGTTTATTTCTTTTATAATCTAACTTTTTAAAACTCTGAATTTCACTAATATCAACTCCATTTTGAACTATAGAAGATTTTCTATTTGTAAGCTTCAAAATTTTATTAAACATTCTTCTTGAATCAACGGTGATTTTCTTTGCATATTTCAGGCTTCTTATTGAAAAATACTTGTATATCAGAGATCTATCAGGTCTAACTAAAATATCACTTCCCATTGGGGTTGCAATATAATCTATACCACTTACCCAAGACAAAAATATATAATACATTGAATGTGCATGAAACAAATTGTCAGTTAATTTTTTTGAAAGTTTGTGTAATCTATATGCTTGAATTGGAATAACAACAAGTTTTAACAAGTTTCTAAAAAAATCCGAAAAGTTACTATTTGATGTTGTAGATGTTAATTTTCCAATATTAAATAAAATAAAAATATTATCACTTTCATTTAACAAGTTGTCTTTTTTATAAGGATCATATGAATCAGTAACAATATTTACTTTAACTCCTTTTTTTGAATTAATTTTTTTAATAGTTCTATACCAATCTATAGCATGAAAATCTGAGGCACCACAAATGAATGTTATATTCTTTTTCATTTTATTTTTTTATAACTAATTTTTTTGTGACTTGATGGCCAAAAAAATATTATGCTAATCAAAAGATTTATATCATGAATGATAAATTGCAACAATTTAAAAGCATGATTTTTATTAATTTTTTTGTAAAATAATTTCCCCAATAAACTGAATAAATAAATTAATAAAATAAATTTTGTTTTAAAGTATATTAAAGTAAAAAACACTAATAACAATGTAAAAAAAGTAATTTCTTTATATAAGTATTCTTTATACATATACTTATTTGATAAATTATACTTATAAATAAGCCCCTGATATAAAAAGTTTCCGTTTTTTAAATCTTTAAAAAATCTTTTGTATGAGTAATAATCTTCAGTATAATGATAAGCTAGTACATCCTTAACTCTTAAAAGAGGGAAACCAATATTTGACATTCTAAGCGCAAAATCTAAATCTTGACTTCTTCGAAAACAAGAACGCATTCCATTCACTTTTTCCCATAAATTTCTTTCTAAAATAAAAAGACCTCCAACCTTATTTTGAAATACATTTTTTGTTAAATTATAATACTTTTTTTGAATATTTTTTCCATTATCTTTAAAAGAATCAATAAAATCACCACTAATAAATGGATATTTTAATCCTTTTTTTTCATTGAATAATTTACTCATTGTTTTAGCCAAAATTTTCATATCACCATCAATAAAAAAGATATATTGACCCTTAGATTTTGTAAAGCCTAAATTTCTAGCAACAGCAGCATTAGGTTTATCTTTAATTTGATAAATATTAATTTTATCATATTGTTTGGCAATTGAAAGTGTTTTGTCACAAGATTTAGAATCAATAAATATAACCTCATAATTAATTATATTATTGAATCTGATTGTTTCAAAAATACTATCTAAGCAAATTTTTATAGTTGTTTCAATATTTTTTCCAATTACAACAAATGATATCATAAAAATTAATTACCAAGAAATTGATAAGGACAACACCCAGAGTCTTGTGTTATAATTTTTGTTAAAAATAAAATTGTTAACATAGAGTAAATTAAAATTTGATCATTTTTTTTGTTACTAACGCTCAGATATTCAAAGATTCTAGCGTAAACAAAAATTAGGAAGAAGAAAAAATATATAATAAATCTGTTAATAAAAGCATTATTATAAAATAACAAATAACAAAATAAACCAATGTAGGCCATATTGAATAATAACTTATTTTTTTTACTATTATTATAAAGACTATCATGATATAATATTGGAAAAAACATCATAAATGCATTTAAAACCACACCCAATGTGATAGATCTATCACCAACAATTTCATTTAAATAATATGAATATTTTGGCAAAAATGACAGTATATTTTGTAAATAATTGATTAAAAATATATTTGGAATTAATAAAAAAATTAATGTAAAAATTATTAAAAGATTTTTGCTGATATGGATTTTAGACCCTATCATATAAATTGGCAAAAATATGATTGCTGAATAATGAAATAATGAAGCTATTAATATTATGATTATAGTCTTACTTATTTTATTTTCAATTAAAAATTTAATGGACATAAAAATAATTGAAATTGCAATTGCCTGTCTTATTCCGTTAAATGAAAAGAACAAAAATCCAAGAGTTATTGAACAAAAAATAATATTATAAAATCTATCTGTTATATATTTAGAAGAATGATAGATTAATCCCCAAATTAATATGTTAATGAATAACGAATAAAATGTGTAACTAAAATCTAAACTTTTAAAAATCCAATTTATTGTAAAAAATAAAGGCTCATTCCAGACTATATATTTGATTAATATTTCAATGAGAGAATAGTTTACAGTGTCTAAAAAAAAATAATATTCATAATAATTTTCAGAATCTGTACCAACGGTATTTCCCTTAAAACTAGCAATTAAAATGATTGGTATAAGAGAAATTAGTTTATAAGAGTTAATTGGTTCTTTATTCTTTCTAAGTTCTTTGTTTGAATAAGAAATAAAAAAAGAAGAAAATAAAGTAGTTAAGTATGTAAAGTATGTTAGAATCAAAATGTTACCATGATAAACCGAAATAATTTTCTCTATTTCTTAATTTTTCAGACAAATAAACTAAATCTATAATAGGTTTGTTAAATACTTTTAATAAAAATTCTGTAAATATTTTTTCTTTATTACATATAACAATAAGTTCTGATTCATTAATTGACTTATTAATATCAGACTCTATAAGTTTGGAAATTTTTGGAATTTCTTTTTCAATATAATTTTTGTTAGTGCCTGTTAGTTTTGATAATTCAACATTTTTATCACATACTTTAATGTTATATTTTTTTGAAATAAAATAATCTAAAACTTTTATTGTTGGGCTATTCCTCAAGTCATCGGTTCCTTCTTTAAAGCTCAAACCTAGAAAGCAAATATTTTTTTTATTAAAAGAATTAATTAATTCAATTGCATTATTTATTTGATCAATATTTGTTTTACTAATGCTATTAATTACATGAGGAATTTGTCCATTATTTTTTGCATAGGTTTGGAAAGCTTTTAAATCTTTTGGAAGACACGATCCTCCATAGGCAAATCCTGGTTTTAAATAATAAGGTGAAATATTAAGCTTTTTATCTTGACATAATATATCCATCACCTTTTGTGAATCTATATTAGCAGATTTACAAATATTTCCTACTTCATTAGCAAATGAAACTTTTAATGCATGAAATGTATTATTAACATATTTCATAACTTCAGCGACTCCTATATCAATCATTAGAATTTCACCTGGGAGATTATTATAAAGTGATGATACTAGATTACCGCCCTTCTCATTATCAAAACCAATTATTGTTAAAGGGGGATTAAAATAATCAAATATTGATGTCCCCTCGCGTAAAAATTCAGGATTTATAACAACAGTGAAATCTCTATTTAATTTTTTTTCTGAAATTTTTTCAATAATTTTTGAAATATTTTTAGCCGTTCCAGGGATAATAGTTGATCTAATTACAATTGTATGAAAAGGTTTTTTGTTTTTTAGTGCTACGGCAATGTTTTGTGAAACTCGATTTATATATTCCATTGATAATTTTCCATCAGATTTTAATGGAGTCCCAACACATATTATAGAAATATCTGAATTATTAACAGCTAATTGAAAATCTGTAGTTGCACTTATACGCTTATTATTGTGTTGTTCACTTATAAGTTCCGCAATATCATTTTCAATTATTGTGGGTTTACCATTATTAATTAAGTTGACTTTTTGTTTATTTACATCAACTCCAATAACTTGATGACCTTGTTTGGCTAAACATCCTAAACTTACACATCCAACATATCCAAGACCAAAAACACTTATATTCATAATTATTATTAATTAAAATTATCAACTTTAATTTCAATATTTAATTTATTTTGATTTTTTAAATTAAAATTAGAATTAAAATTTATTAAATTAGAAATTGATTTTTTTCCATATCCTTTAGAAATATAACTTTTTTTTACAATCAATTTACAATCATCAGTATCAACAATAAAGTTCATTTTTAAATTAGATTTTTTTCCAAAAGCAATTAAAGATTTATTATTTAATATTTTTATTTTAATATCTGGAAAATGAAAAAACCAATCAATATTATGTATACCATTTCCATCAAAAATATCACAGATTAACCATTGACTATCATAATTATATGAAATATCCCTTGTTGTTTTAATAGAATAATCTTTAAAATATCCATAGTGTGATCCAGAAAATAAAACTTTTTCTTTATCAACTAGCCATGTGTTTAATTCTGATTTAACATCATTTGGCATGTAAAATAATTTATCCTCATCGTATTTATTACATTCAGAATTATTTATTACAGGAGCATTATGAAACTTTGATGATCTAAATAAATTTCGCCAATATTTAGATGAATATAAGTAACATCCAGGATCAATAATGTAATTTGTTCCTTTACTATATAATTCAAACGAAAAACAATCGTTATGAAAATGACCACCCGTTCCATTTTTAATTGCATTTGATGATGATAGAATTAAATAATCATCCTCATTTCTAATTATAAATGTTCCACTGTCCAAAAAAGAATTGGAAACAAGATCAATAGAATCATTATAAGATTCACATTTAGATTTAAACATCCATTTTATATATTCTTGAAAAAACACCTTTTTAAATGAACTATAATTTTTATCAAACAAAATACTGCCAATTTCAATTAAATGTTGGTGACTATTCTCCACGGTCTTGGAAATTGCAAAAACATATCCAGAATCAAAATCACCAATTATTGGAAAATTAGAGTCAGGCTTTGTATAATTTGATGTGAAATTCAACATTTTTTTAGTTGTGATTTTTATATTATATGGTACTTCAATTTTTCTTTTATCACAAAAAATTATTAATTGAATTAATGATTCTAACATAAAACCATGATATCCAATTGAACCCTCAAAATTAGAGCCGTCTTTAAGAATTTGAAAATTTAATTCATCAGAAATTGCTTGAATTGATTTTAATCTTTCTTTTTTAAAAATTTTATTATTATCAAAAAAACTGGATATATAGAATAAACCTAAAAGATTAAAGAAATAATGATTATTTCTAAATAAATATTTTTTGTCAAGTCCTTTTAAATCTGCTAAAGTTTTATCTCTAGATTTTTCAAGATTTAATTTTATATAACAAAAATGCATCAATAAAGATTTTTGAATTTTCTTTATTAATTTTTTTGAAATTAATGGATTTATATAGGATAGTATTAAAGTTAAATTTGATGCTCTTAATCCAACTTCCATGGCATTCATCCAATTTATTCCAATATAGGGAGGGTTATTATCTATCCAATTATTTATTACATAAATAATTTTATCGAGATAGACTTTTTTTTCTGTTATTAGATAAGCTTTGTATAGTACAAATAGAAATTGTAATCTACTTAAATCCCATGGTATCTTCTTATCCCTAATATCATCAATCGATGAAACAGGTTGTAGATATTTAAAAAAAGATTTATCCCATTCGTATCCTGTTTTAAAATCCTTATGCCAATTAATTTTTTCTGGATATAATTTATGATCTAAGCCTAAAATATCAAATTTATTTTTTAAAATTTGGTTTGCTTTTTTAATTATGTTTCTTTTGGTTGCATCTAAATTTTCGTAATCATTTTTTGTTAATTTTTCGAAAAAAGGTAAAATTATTTTTTTTGGTTTAAATAATACATTAAAATAAATAAGGGCAATGTTTCGAATCAAAAAGTGTAATAAGAAAATTAAAAATCTATATAGTTTTCTTAAAAAATTTTTAATTTTTTGTTTAATCATTGATTAATTTATTTTTTAAATTTTTTAGCTTTTTACTCCATTCAATATTCTTTTCTTTTTTAAGCTCAATTAATTGTTTTTTTAAATTTTTTCTACTCTTAATTGCATCTTTAATTGATTTTGCAATATTTTTTGGTTTATTGTTTGTTAATACGCTACCCTTATAAAAATATTTAGAACATGGCTCATTGTCAGAAACAACTAGTGGTATTTCCAATGAAAGTGATTCTCTTCCTCCATAAAGTAATGTATAATCACGCTTAGTTAATACAACATGAACATCACAGGTTTTGAGAAGGTTATTGTATTCTTGATCTTCTAAAAAACCTGTAAATGTTACATTAGACATCCTTATATTATTTATTAATTTTTTATGATTTCCTGTAAAGAAAAAGTGGAAGTTCTGTTTAAAATACTTTGTTGCTAAAATCATTTCATCAATTGGTTCATCATTATTAAATCTTGTGATAAATACTACATTAAATTTAGATTTATTAAACTTTTCGGATCGGAATGATCCACTTAAATCAGGTATCTTGCTCTCCAAAACCAACATGTTACTGTGAATTTTTTTTAGGTTTAAAGTTTCATTATTATGAGCTATGAAAATTTTAGATTTATTTATAATTAATTTATTAAAATACTTTTTAATGAAACTGAAATTATTATCAATATAAACGCAAGTATGGCAGTCAACTAATAATTCACAAAAATTAAAGACTCTATATATAAGAATCGAAAATATTGGATTGAAATCGCCTGCATGCTCATAAATAATTTTACTGGGTCTTAAAATTTTAATATTATTATAATCCCTAAAAATATTTTTAAAAAAAATAAATAACTTGAATAAAAACAACTTAGAGAATTCACTATTTATACTTTCTGATTTTAAATAATGAACATTTAAATGTTTTGAAATATCAACTCCTCGTCTACTAGGTGTGCCAGTAAAATATATATCCAAAATTTAAAAAATTATGTTATTAAGAAAGTAGCTAATGTAGTTTCAATCATACTATCATAATTGATTGGCCATTTTTCAGTTTTTCCATTTAAATAATCATGAAGGATTATTAATTCATCTAAATGACCTTTATCACTAACCTTTGAATTTAATTTTTCAATATTGACTCCAAAACCTTCAATTGATTTGTAATCGTGTAATAAAATAGTTTTATTATCAAAATGAACTTCCATAAACTCTTTTCCAATATCATTATTTCCCATAGATAAATATTGTAAAGTACATAATGACCCATCATGATATTTTAGAACAATAGATTTGTTATCATTTTTCAAAAACTTTGATTTGTTCTTCGAAATTGATTCATATGAAATGGACTTGATTTTTGAATCAACTAAATAGCTAAACAGGTCTATTATATGACATCCTTCTCCAATTATTCTGCCACCTTCCTTAAAAATTAAGCTATCTACATTTTTGAATCCGGCATTCATTCTATAATTAATAAATAAAGGTGATGTGCGGTTTTTAGTCTTTGATTTAATTTCCTTTAAATATTTACTAAATCTTCTATTAAAACCAACCATTAGTAGCGGGCCAGAATTATTTTTATAAAATTTAATTATATCATCTAAATCCTCTCTGTTTGTTGCCAAAGGTTTTTCAACAAATACATTTTTACCTTTTTCCAAAGCTTTTAAAACATATTTAGCGTGATTACCTTGGTTTAAAGTTATAAAGACAAGGTCTACATCTTCATCTTTTAAAATTTTATCATAAGATGAAGTACAATAACTAAACTGATTCTCTATTCCAGTCTCAACTGCATTAATACCAGTTCTAGTCATTAATGCTTTTAAGAAAAATTTATCAGATAGCTTTTTGAAATTAGGTATATGAACATTCTTTGCGAAAGGGCTAGCTCCAATAATTGCAACATTTATCAACTTTTTATTTCTTTTGTCATTTATAATAATCTTTTTATTTTTTTCTAAATCATTTGACAGTTCAATTTTATCAAATTCTTTGTATTTGAGAATAACTAACAAAGGTTTACTATCACTTTTTTGTATGTAATTGAACGCCTTTTCAGCTTCATCAATTTTATAGGTCTTTTCAATTAAATAATTTAAATCAATAAGTTTTTTATCAATTAATCTTATAAATTCAGCTAAATTTCTTTTTTCCGTCCATCTTACATAGTGATAAGGATAATCAATCCCATCTAATTCATATGAATTATCATATCTGCCAGGTCCGTATGAGGTTGAAGTTATTAAATCAATTTCGTTAGGATACATGTCCGATCTATTAATTTCAAGTTTAGCTTTTCCAAGCATAACTACTTTTCCCTTTCTTCTACACATTTTAAATGCTTGAGATAAAGGATCAGAATTACTAACATTAGCAGCAAAAAGAACTGCGTCAGCTCCATAATGATTTGTATAAGATTTTACTATTTCTATTGGATTTTTATTGTTGGAATTAATAATTAATTCTGCTCCAGAATTACGTGCAATTTCTAATCTTCTATCATCAATATCAACTGCTATTACTCTAACGCCAGCATTTTTTAATAACTGTACAGATAAGAGTCCTAATATACCAACCCCAAATACAACACAAAAGTCTCCAATTGATAAATTACATCTTCTAACACCATGTAAGGAAATTGCACCCAAAGTGATAGTAGATGCTTCTTTCATATTAATAGTGTTGGGGCAACGAACAACTAAATTTTTTGGAACATTAACATATTCAGCATGATTTGCCATACCTGCTCCGGCTGCTGCAACCTTATCACCAATTTCAAATTCTGACACATCTGATCCAACTGCAATTACAATTCCTGAGATTGAGTATCCTATTGGTGTAGAATGTAACTTTATATCTCTTACTTCTTTGATAGATTTTTTTAAACCAAACTCTGAGAGCATTTTTATTCCTGAAACTATACGATCAGGTTTCTCAATAATTTTTTTAACAATTGAGATTTTAGAATCTTCTAATGTTGAAACCTCCGTCCCAGTAGAAATACAGCTGTACAAAACCTTAATTAGTACAGACCCTTTTTCAATTTCTGGAATAGGAACATCAGTTGAAACGACTTTTCCTTCTTTAACAAATAACTGAATCATTCTGATTTTTTTTATTTTAATAAATATGAAACATACTTTCTTGAAAAACTATAACAATAACTTTTTCCATTAGTTCTCTTTAAAAAATAAATATTTTTGTTATCAATTCTTTCATCTAAATAATTTAAAACTTTCCAAGATTCATTTGATACGTATTTAGTTTTAAAGTTTTTATCTGTCCTAATTATGTCATCACAACACATTAATCCATTTGAATTTAATCTGTTATAGGCGTTACATAAATCCCAAGCAATTTCTGGATAAAGATGGCCTCCATCGACCCATATCAAATCATATTTTTTATCACTTTTTATTTTACTATTAAAAAAAAAAGAATTGGTTTTAATAACATTTATATTTTCAGATCTAGTATTTGATTTCTGAGTTTTTATGAATTTGCTTATTAAATCATCATCATTTCTTCCGTAAAAATTTTTCATTAATGGATCATCTAAAGGTAAGTCAATGGTGGTAATTTTAGCATTAGGGAAAAGTTCTGAAAGTAATTCCGTAAAAAAACCATCATAAGTACCTATTTCTAAGATTTCTTTAATATCATTTTTTAGAAGACTTATTCCACTAAATAATTTCCAGTGCACACTATCTATTGCTGGATTATAATTTCTGCCAATTTTTTTATTTAATATTTTATTCAAATGTTTCTCAGATTTATTTTCATCAATTCCTAATTTGGAAAATTTAAATGATTCTTCTTGTTTTACTTTTTCTTTATCAAAAATGAATTTTGAATAAAAAACTGTATAGATTTTTCTAAATTTTTTAAATATTTTATTTAATAATCTCATATTCTTTTTCCTATTACTGATAATAACAAGTTAACTTCTTTTTTACTAAATCCCTTTAAGACAAAAATTACAGCTAAATAAATAAATATTGAAATGATAATTTCAAGTATTACAAATGAAGTACTTTCAGATTTAAAATTAATAATAAATAAGGTCATAAAAAAGCTTGATATAAATGATTTAACTATAAAACCCCAATCAATATCAAAAGAGAACTCTTTATATCCAAAATAAATGATATAAATCATTGATATAAAGTATGAAATCAATGTTGAATATGCTGCAGCAATTATACCAATTTTTGGGATGAAAATAATATTAAAAACTATATTAACTGGGAGTGATAAAAACCATGCAAATGCAATCTTGTTTGTTTTTTTTGTTACTAATAAACAATTAGAAAAAACAACATAAATCCCCAAAAAAAGATATGAAATTGAAACTATAAAAGGAATAAATCCAGAAAGATTAGCTATTTCATTTGTAGTTAGTAAAATTAAAACATCGTATGACATAAAAAAACATGCGAATACATAAGGAATTGAAAATGCTAAAAAATATTTTAACGAAAATCTAAGGTGGTTTTTAACTTCATTATACAATCCTTTTTCATATAGATTTGATATGGCTATTAATAAAATAAATGTGATTATTGATGAAATCACCCTTGGAATGCTTCCTATAGTATAAGATGCTGTATAAGCCCCCAACAAACTTGCTCCAGCAAAAAAAGATATGATATATCTATCTGATAAGTTGACAAACCAAAAACTAATACTTGATGGTAATGTTGGTAAACCAAATTTTAAATATTTTTTTAAAATAATAGTATTAACATTAGTAAAATAGATTTTACTTTTAAAATAAAATGATAAATAAACAATTAATAAAACTTTAAATAAAAGAAGAGAATATGCTATATCAACCAAATCACCATCGAAAAATTTTAGTATAATAAAGTACATAATCAATGTTCCATATCCATCAAATAAATGAATGATAGAAATAATCTTAATTTTTCTAATTATTCTTAAAAGTCTAATAAATATTGGTTCAATAGTCAGAAGAATGATAAATATTGTAGTAATACTTACAATTTCATGTCTTGATTCAAAAAAATTATTTGCAATTTTTTCACTAAAGAAAGTAAAAAAAATAAGTATAACTAATGTAATTGTTAATCTAGCAATTAAAACAGTAAAAAAACCTTCACTCATGTTTTTTTTACTGAGATCTGATGAAACAAATCTACTCATAGATGTTCCTAACCCTAAACTGGTTAAAGGTGAAATTAAACTACAAGTGGTAAAAATTAATCCCCATAAACCATATTCATCTAAACTTAAATTATTAGTTAATAGCGGTATCAATAAAAAGGGCTGTGGAATTAACAATAAGCGAGCAATACTATTTGTTAAAGTATCATTAAATGTTTTTTGGTAAATTTTATTCACAAACTTTTTATATAAGATTGTTCTTTATCTAATAAAAAGATAGTTTCTAGTCAAATATTCATTATTTACAACTCCTTTTAGAGAAGATCTTTTAGATTTTAAACTAAATCCATTATCCTTCATTATTTTAAGTATAGTATTTTTTTGTTCCTTAAAATTTTCTGAAACTTCAATTTGAAATTCTTTTACTTTTGGATTAGAGACCAAGCTAAGTCCTCCGTTTAAAATGAGATGTTCAATACCGTCTACATCAATTTTGACATAATCTGGTAAT
>CENF01004930.1_pt1 | contig 26614 bp, 21 predicted proteins | sample 361291 | NCBI WGS metagenome assembly CENF01 (sample SAMEA2619399, study PRJEB7988) | marine metagenome | isolation source: saline water (ENVO:00002010), including | reverse complement strand
CTTTGATTATTTTATAATAATTGTTAATCATTGAAAAGTTTTGTTAACTCATCTAATAAAACTTCACCAAGTTCTTCAGCTCTATTAATGGTAAGTGCATTTTTATAGTATTTCGTTACATCATGGCCTATTCCTATTGCCTGAAGCTCAATAGGGCTTTCATTTTCTATTTTAGAAATTATTTCTTTTAAATGATTATCTAAAAAATCTTCTCTATTAGAAGATAAAGTACTGTCATCTACTGGAGCTCCATCAGATATTACAATTAAGATCTTTCTTTCTTCTGGTCTTTTAGCCAGTCTATCATGAGACCAAGCAAGAGCTTCACCATCAACGTTTTCTTTTAATAAACCTTCTCTAAGCATTGCACCAAAGTATTTTCTTGACCTTCTCCAACTATTATCAGCACTTTTATATATTATATGTCTTATATCATTCAATCTACCTGGATTAGGGCGACTTCCATTTATTAGCCATAATTTCTTAGAATCTCCACCTTTCCAGTTTTTGGTTGTAAACCCAAGTATCTCAGTTTTAACTTGACACCTTTCTAAGGTACTCCCAATTAAATCTGCACAAATAGCAGCTAAACTAATAGATCTTCCTCGCATCGAACCAGAATTATCAATTAACAGGGTCACTACAGTATCTTTAAAATTATTTTCTGTTTCTTGTTTAAAACTTAAAGGATATCCAGGGTTTGTGATAACCCTATGAAGTCTCGCATTATCTAATATTCCCTCATCTAAATTAAAATTCCAGCTGGTATGTTGTTTTGCTAATAGCAATCTTTGAAGTCTATTTGCAAGCTTGCCAATAGTTGATAAGTGAGGCTTGATTAAATTATCCAATTGATTTCTAAGCCTTAGAGATTCATCAGCAGTAACCAAATCTTTTGCTTCAACTATTTCATCAAAATTTGTTGAATATATTGAATAATCTTTTTTGAGTTGAGTATTAAATTGATTATTTGGATATGTTAAAGCCTCTATTTCTTCATCTATTGATGTGTCATCAGTTTTATCTATGGCATCTTGAATATCTGTATCAATTTCACTATTAAAATCTTTAATATCCGATCTTTGTTCCTCATCAAAATTTGAATCTAAGTCTAAATTTTGATCATCTAGTTCATCGTTTGTACCTGGGGCTTCATCAATATCATAATCATCTTCTTGATCATCAGATATATTTTTAACCAATTTCAATTTTTTTAAAAATTTAATAGATGCTTTTTCAAATTTTTGTTGATTTTTAAGGCTCTTTAAAAGCTCTTCTTTAATTGGAATAAATGATTCATTTAATTTATATTTCTCATTAAATTTATTTAGAATATTTTTTGATCTTTCACTTAATTCAAAATTAGCAGCATTTTTCAACCATAAATTTGCACCATAAGATATAAAATTAAGTGATTTTTCATCATCAAAGCTTGAACTTTTACTATCAGTGAAACTAGATAAATTCTCTTTTGAACCCAAGTACTCTGAGCTGCCAAGTAACTCTACTCGAGATATTTCTAATTCATTAAAGATCATTCTGGCTGGAAGAGTTAATGGGAGCTCCTTTGTTTTTGAATGAAATAGATGCCAAAAAGCTTGAAAATCTGATTCGCCTCTCCACTGATTTATCTCTTTGTTAGATCTAGGTGCAGATGGTATTACTATGTGATTACCAGATGGAGGTCTCTGAGATAATCCACTATTGGATGTTATTTTATTATTTTTTGAAATAGCTTTAACTGTTGAAACTGCTGCTTCATGAAGTCGCTCTCTATTTTTTGTCCAACCCATTAATTATTAGCTGCCTGATTTTACTTCATCAATTTCGATATTGAAGCATCGCTGAAAATACTCAGCTATTATTGATTTTTCAATATCATCACATTTATTTAAGAAAGTTAATTTAAATGAAGTTACAAGATCTTTAAAAATTTTATAATTTTGACCCCAGGATATGACCGTCCTTGGTGACATTAAAGTTGAAATGTCACCATTAGCAAAACCAGCCCTAGTCAGATTTGCTAATTTAATCATATTTTTAATATTTTCCTGATTCTTTGCTCCCTTTAGACTTCCTAATTTTGAATTAACAACTTTTAATTCTTGGTTAGGACTTAGATAATTTAAAGTTGCTAACACATGCCATCTATCCATTTGACCTTGATTAATTTGTTGTGTTCCATGATAAAGTCCTGTCATATCTCCCAATCCAACTGTGTTGGTAGTAGCAAATAGCCTAAAAGAAGGATGTGGAGTAAGGATTTTATTCTGATCTAATAAAGTTAACTTACCTTCAACTTCAAGTATTCTTTGAATAACAAACATTACATCTGGACGCCCAGCATCATACTCATCAAATACTAAAGCAACAGGATTTTGTATTGACCATGGAAGTAGACCTTCTTGGAATTCAGTTATTTGTTTTCCACCATTTAACTTAATTGCATCTTTACCTAGAAGATCTATTCTACTTATATGGCTATCAAGATTTATTCTTACACAAGGCCAATTTAGTCTAGCAGCAATTTGTTCAATATGAGTTGATTTTCCTGTGCCATGAAATCCTTGAATCATAACTCTCCTATTATGCTCAAAGCCAGCAAGAATAGATAAAGTAGTATCTTTATCAAAAACATAAGAACTATCAATTTCAGGAACCCAGTCGGTTTTATTTTTAAATGCCTTTATGGATAATTTAGTATCTATATCAAATACTTTTGCAGCATCAACTTTATTATCAGGTTTTCTAGGCAGCTCTATTGTTTTATTTATAGTCATAATTAAAAACTTTGTTTTTGGACTGGATATCCTACCTTTTGATGCTATAAAGTTCTAGTTTTTTTATAAACAATGTAAGATATTGTTTTCAATTATAAATTAAATTTATGTCAGAAAGATTAAAAGATAAAGTTGCACTTATTACTGGTGGGGCTCAAGGACTTGGTAAAGAGATGGCAAGGTTAATGCTTGCTGAATCCGCAAATGTAATTATTGCTGATATCAATGAAAGTGCATTAATTGAAACAGCAGAAGAGTTGTCATGCTCTCAAATGTTATTAGATGTAACAAAAGAAAAACAGTGGCAAGAATCTATAAAAAAAATAACCAATGGTGTTGGCGCTTTAAATATTCTTGTTAATAATGCTGGTATTGGAGGAGGTGGTGATATTGAGTCCACAGATTTAGAAGCATGGAATTTAGTACATAAAGTAAATTTAGACTCAGTTTTTTTAGGTTGCAAATACTCATTACCTTTAATGAGAGATTCTGGGAATGGATCAATTATAAATATTTCATCTATGTCAGGCATAGTTGCATCTCATAATACTGCAGCATATAACTCTTCAAAAGCTGGAGTTAGACATCTTTCTAAATCCGTTGCTTTGCATTGTGCAAAAACTACAAATCTTGTTAGATGTAATTCTATTCATCCAGTTTTTACAAGAACTTCTATGGTTCAAAGCATGATTGATGCAGCTCCTGAGCGGGATATTGAAAATAAACTTATTCAACAAATTCCCATCAGAAAGCTTGCAGAACCAATAGATATAGCAAATGCAGCAGTTTTTTTAGCTTCTGATGAATCATCTTTTATTACTGGAACAGAATTGTTGGTAGATGGTGGATTAAGCGCTACTTGAAATGACTAACAAAAAATCACAATTAAGCAGATCACTTGAATTATTCAATTTAGAAAAAGTTGATAGGGACATTTTTAGTTGGACTGGAAAAAATGTTGGATATAAAAGAATATTTGGTGGTCAAGTTATGGCACAAACCCTTATAGCTGCATATAAAACAGTTAATGTTAAGCATTTTGCTCATTCATTTCACTCATATTTTTTAAGACCAGGGGATTTAGATAAAGCTATAACTTTTACTGTTGATAGGATTAGAGATGGTAAAAGTTTTACCACAAGAACTGTTAAGGCTATCCAGGATGGCGAAGCAATATTCAATTCTTCTATTTCATTCCAAAAGAGAGAAAATGGATTAGAGCATCAGATAGAAATGCCTAATGTTCCTGAGCCTGAAAGTCTTAAGAGTGAAATTGAGTTAAGAAAAGAGATATTAAAAGAACTAAATATGGATATAAAAGATATGCCTATGTTTATCAAGCAAAGAGAGATTGAGATGAGGCCTGTTGAAAAACAAAATTATTTTAAACCTGAAAGAATGCCACCTTATAAAAATACTTGGATTAGAACTGAAGAAAAATTACCAAAAGATGAGGTTATTCAACAAGCTTTTTTATTATATATTTCTGATATGGGATTATTGGCTGCTGCAAATAACTCTGTCGGAGTTAGTTTTTTAACTAAGAATCTACAAAATGCAAGTTTAGATCATGCAATGTGGTTTCATCGAAAATTAAATCTAGATGGATGGTTTTTATATACTATAGAAAGTCCTATAACAAGAAACTCAAGAGGCTTTTCAAGAGGATCTATTTTTTCAAGAAATGGTGATTTAATAGCATCGTGTACTCAAGAAGGTTTAATAAGAATGTGGGATTAATATTCCCTTACTATATCAGTAAGATATTTAACTTTATCTGGATCAATATCAGGAGTTATACCATGACCAAGGTTAAAAATATAACCTGGAAAATTCTTAAATTTATCAAGTAATTTATATGATTCTTTTTTGATGATTTCTTTTGATTCTAATAATATTTTTGGATTTAAATTGCCTTGAATTGCTATTTTGCCTTTTGCAAGATTAAGATCAAAGTTTTCCATTGACCAGTACAAACTAATGCAATCTGCAGAAGTTTCAATAAGAGTATTATCATCGCATTTCGGATTTCTAGAAAAAAGAATAATTGGAATATTAGATGTTATAGGATCTTGTTTTAAAGCAAATACTAGGGATTTTATATAATTGATGGAAAATATCTCAAGATCTTCTTTATTTAAGAGATTAGCCCAAGAGTCAAAAATTTGAATAATATCTGCTCCTGCTTGGACCTGCTTCCTTAAATATAAAAAACAGGCATCTGTTAATCTTGATAAAAAGAAATGAGTTTCATCTTTATTATTCTTAATGAAGTTCATAGTTTTATTAAACTCTTTAGAAGATTTACCTTCAATGGAGTATGCTGCTAATGTCCATGGGCTTCCACAGAAACCAATTAATGGAATATTTTTTGGGATAGCATTCTTGATGTTTGTAACTGCTTGATACACATAAGATAATTCATCTGGATTAAAGGCCCTTATCTTATTTACATCACTTGCAGATTTAATTGGGTTTTTAAAAACCGGACCTTTATTTTCTTCAAACCTTACCTCCATACCCATGGCATCTGGTATTGTTAAAATATCAGAAAATAATATTGCAGCATCAAGATTAAAAGCATTTAATGGTTGAAGTGCTAATTCACAACAAACGTCAGAGTTTTTGCACATGTCTAAGAAATTTTTAAATTTCTTTCTAATATTCCTATATTCTTGCATATACCTACCAGCCTGTCTCATATACCAAATTGGCGGTGTTGATAGACTTTCTCGTTTAAGAGCTCTTAATATTAATGATTCATGATCATTCATGAAACGTATTCTATAATACTTTTCCCTGCTTCTCTTCCTTCCCAAATCGCAGTGACTACTAAATCAGAACCCCTAACCATATCTCCTCCAGAAAATATTTTTTTATTAGAGGTTTGAAACTTATATTCTTGATCTTCCTTTGCAATAACTAGCCCATTCTTTTTAGTATCAATATTAAATTTATCAAACCATGAGGCTGGACTAGCCCTAAAACCAAAAGCAATAATTACAATATCTGCATCATATATTCTCTCTGACCCAGGAATAGGTATTGGAACTTTTCTGCCATTTTGATCCTCTTCTCCTAAATCAGTTTTCACAACCTTAACTCCTTCTACTTTTTTATTTCCAACAATATCAATTGGCTGAATATTAAAATCAAATACCACACCTTCTTCTTTTGCATTTTTAACTTCTCTTCTTGAACCAGGCATATTTTTCTCATCCCTTCTATATAAACATGTAACAGATTCAGCGCCTTGTCTTATGGCTGTTCTATTGCAATCCATCGCAGTATCACCTCCGCCCAAAACAATTACTTTTTTACCTTTAAAATTGATATATTCTTCTTTATTTTTACTAATATTAAGTAGTTTTTTTGTATTTGATATTAAATAGTCTAAAGCTTTATAAACACCAGGTAATTTTTCACCACTAAACCCTCCCTCAAGAGACGTATAGGTTCCCATAGCAAGAAAAACAGCATCATGTTTTTCGTATATTTGATTAAATGGAATATCTTTTCCAATTTCTTTTCCTAGATGAAATTTTATTCCCATACCTTCAAGTATTTTTCTTCTTCTTTTTATTACAGATTTTTCTAATTTAAATTCAGGTATACCAAATGTTAGTAATCCACCAATTTCTTCATTCTTATCATATACGTAACTCTTAATACCAGATCTAGTTAATACATCTGCACAAGCTATACCTGCAGGCCCAGAACCAATAACAGCAACTTTCTTATCTGTCCATTTTCTGTGAGATAAATCTGGTTTCCAGCCCATATCAAAAGCTTTCTCAGTGATATATTTTTCTATTGAGCCAATTGTTACAGCACCAAAACCATCATTTAATGTGCAAGCACCTTCACATAATCGATCTTGTGGACATACTCTTCCACATACTTCTGGAAGGCTATTTGTTGAGTGACATAAATCTGCTGCTTCAATAATATTTCCTTCATTGACTAATTTTAACCAATCAGGAATGTAATTATGAACAGGGCATTTCCACTCACAATATGGATTTCCACAATCTAAACATCTATGCGCTTGGTTTGATGCTTGAGACTGATTATACTCACCGTAAATTTCTACAAAATTTATTTTTCTTTCATTTACAGATTTTTTTGCAGGGTCATACCTTCCTACATCTAAGAATTGGAAGTTATTATTAAGTTCAGTAAAATCTGTATATTCTTTCCTATCATTATTTTGAGTGACTATTGTATCCTCATTATTTTCTATAAGTTCATTCTTCCATGCATACAATTTATCTTTTGCAGCATCAAAATCAGAGATAGGAGAAAAAGATTTAGTATGATATTTACCTCTTAATCTTATTTTTCCATAAAAATATGGAGATCTAGGTTGAGTGAACAACAAAAGACCTTTTTCAATCCTATATTGCTTATTTTTATTGGTCATTTTAAGTGTTTTTGTGTATGACATAGTATGACACTTTTTATTCTCAAATGATAGTTTTGTATGATATGATTAAGTTTTAAAAACCAATATGTCTAAACTTATTTCAAGAAATGATTTTAGAGACAATTGTGGATTTGGCCTTATTGCAGATATAAACGGAACGAAATCTCATAAAATTATTACCAAATCTATAAATGCTCTTAAAAGCATGACACATCGCGGTGCCATTGGTGCAGATGGCAAAACCGGAGATGGTTGCGGTATTTTAATTGATTTAGATAAAGACTTTTTCATTAATACCCTAAATATAGAACAAAACATTGAAATTACAGATAAATTTGCTATTGGACAAATTTTTACAAAGAAAAGGATTCAAAAAGATTTACCAAAAATCAATAAGATCCTAAAAGAAGAAAATTTAATCTTGAAGGCGGTACGAAATGTTCCAATTAATAAGAAGATTTTAGGGGATATAGCTTTAGAATGCTTACCTAAAATATATCAACTATTTATTCAATCTTCTGATAAGACATTTTATGAAGAAAAATTTGAAACTAATTTATACCAAGCAAGAAAACTAATTGAAGAAATACATCTTGATGATGAAAAATTATATTTTTGCAGCTTATCTTCTAAAACTATTGTATATAAAGGCTTGATGTTGCCTGATGCTATTGAAGATTTTTACTTAGATTTAAAATCATCTAAATTTAAATCATCTATCTCAGTATTTCATCAAAGATTTTCAACTAATACACATCCGAGGTGGCATTTAGCACAACCTTTTAGACTATTGGCACATAATGGAGAAATTAATGCTATAAGAGGAAATAGAAATTGGGTAAAAGCAAGATCATCTAAATTTAGAAGTCCTCGCATTCCAAAAATTCAAGAATTTAAACAATTAGTTAATGAAATAGGCTCAGATTCATCTGCTTTAGATAATATGATTGAGATTTTAATTAATGGTGGCGTTAAATTATTTAGAGCAGTTAGAATGGTAATGCCTCCTGCGTGGCAAAATTCTTATTTGCTTGATCCTGATGTTAGAAGTTTTCATGAATATAACTCAATGCATATGGAGCCCTGGGATGGTCCTGCTGGAATTGTAATGACTGATGGTAAGTGGGCAGTATGCATGTTGGATAGAAATGGATTAAGGCCAGCAAGATATCAGATTGACAAAGATAATATTATTACCATTGCTTCAGAAATTGGTGTATATCCATTAGAAAATAAGCATATAACCAAAAAAGGAAGGGTGTCACCAGGCGGTATTCTAGCTATTAATACATTTACAGGTGAAATTCATAATGAAAAAGAAATAGATGATGATTTAAAATCAAAATTACCATACAGAGAATGGCTAAAAGAGAAGACAGTTTACATTGAGTCTAGTCTTGATAAGTATGAAGGCCCGGGACTTAAAAAAATTAATAGTAGTGAATTTAATATTTCTTCTAAATTATTTTTATTACACAAAGAAGAAAGGTCTTCTGTTATTAAACCTTTGGCAATTGAATCAAATGAAGGAACAGGATCAATGGGTGATGACACAGCGCTAGCTGTAATGAGTAAAATGCATAGACAAATATATGATTATTTTAGGCAGCAATTTGCACAAGTCACAAATCCACCAATAGACTCTTTAAGAGAGGTTAGTGTAATGTCTCTTGAGACTTGTTATGGACCAGAATTAAATGTATTTGATGAGACACCCGATCATGCAAAAAGACTAGTCACTACTTCTCCAGTTCTTTCGTTTAAAAAGCTTCAATCAATCATTAAAAACAAACATTTTGAATCTGTGGAAATCAATCTTGAATACTCAAATAGAAAAAGTCTTAAAGAGGCATTACTTAAATTACAAAATGATGTGATTAAAGAAGTTAAAAATGGAAAAGTTATTATTCATTTAATTGAGAAATTACCATCAGATAAAAAATTATCAATTAATGCACTTTTGGCTGTAGGTTGTGTTCATCAAAAGCTTATAGAATTAGGTTTAAGATCTGATGCTAATTTAGTTATTTCTTCTTCATCTGCAAGAGACACTCATCAAATTGCTTGTTTAATTGGATTTGGGGCAACCGCAGTTTATCCATCTTTAGCTTATCAAACTATTCTTGATTTATCAGAAAGAAATGAGTTAAAAGGCTCACCTCATGAAAACTGCGCAAGATATAGAAAAGGAGTCAACAAAGGGCTTTTAAAAATAATTTCAAAAATGGGTATTTCTTCTATTTCAAGTTATAGAGGATCTCAGTTGTTTGAGATTGTTGGACTTAATAGAGATATAGTAGATTTATGTTTTACAAATTCTATAAGCAGGATTGGAGGAAAGAGTTTTGCAGATTTAGATAATGAATTAAGAAAACTTAATGATTATGCTAGGTCCAATATTTCTGATATCAATGTTGGAGGGTTGCTTAAGTATGTTCATGGTGGCGAATATCATACATATAACCCCGAAATAGTAAAAAAACTTCAAGAAGCAGTTTCATCTGGCTCTCAAGTTATTTATCAAGAATATGCTGATCTTGTTGATAATAGACCTCCAGCAATGCTGAGAGATATTCTTAAGATAAAAACAGCTAAAAAAATAAATATCAAAAAAGTAGAGTCTAGTAAAAAGATTTTAAAAAGATTTGATTCTGCTGGCATGAGTTTGGGAGCGCTATCTCCAAAAGCTCATGAAACCCTCGCTGAAGCAATGAATACTCTTGGTTCAAGATCCAACTCTGGAGAAGGTGGTGAAGCTAAAGAAAGATATAACACAAATAAGATGTCTAAGATCAAACAAATAGCTTCTGGTAGGTTTGGGGTGACACCTCATTATTTAGTAAATGCTGAGGTATTACAGATTAAAATAGCTCAGGGTGCAAAACCAGGTGAAGGAGGTCAATTACCTGGAGGAAAAGTTGATAAATTAATTGCAAAGTTAAGATATTCAACTCCCGGAGTTACTTTAATTTCTCCACCTCCTCATCATGATATTTATTCCATTGAAGATCTGGCACAACTTATTTTTGATCTTAAACAAGTTAATAGTAAAGCTTTAGTATCAGTTAAGCTTGTTTCTGAACCCGGAGTAGGGACTATTGCATCTGGAGTAGCTAAAGCTTATGCAGACTTGATAACAATCTCAGGACATGATGGTGGTACTGGAGCCAGTCCATTAACCTCTATCAGGTATGCTGGTTCACCATGGGAACTTGGTTTAGCTGAAGCTCATCAAAGTTTAAGAGACAGCGGATTACGTCATAAGATTAGACTTCAGGCAGATGGAGGAATGAAAACGGGGCTTGATGTTGTAAAAGCTGCAATGCTTGGAGCAGAATCATTTGGTTTTGGTACCGGACCTATGATAGCTATGGGATGTAAATATCTAAGAATTTGCCATTTAAATAATTGCGCAACTGGAGTTGCAACACAAAGAAAAGATTTAATAAATCAACATTTCATTGGTGAGAAAGAAAGAGTCATGAACTATTTTAATTTTATTGCAAATGATGTTAGAAAATATTTAAGTGAATTAGGTGTAAAAAAATTAGAGGATATTATTGGGCAAACTAAGTATTTATATCAATTAAAAGATGTTGAGGATTATTTAAAAAATATTGATCTATCTGCAGTTTTATATAGTGATCATAAGAATAAAGAACCACATTTTTGTAAAGTATCTAAAAATAACCCATGGGATAAAGGAGATTTATCTGCAAAAATATTATTTGATATCTCAAAGAACAAAAAACAAAATAAAAAAAGATCATATAGTTATCATATCTTAAATACAGACAGGTCTGTTGGAGGAAGCCTTTCAGGATATATAGCATCTAATTTTGGTGAAGAAGGGCTTAAAAATGAAATAAATCTAAATTTTACAGGCTCTGCTGGGCAGAGTTTTGGTTGTTGGAATGCAAATGGCCTTAATTTAAATTTAAATGGCGATGCAAATGATTATGTTGGTAAAGGAATGAATGGAGGAAGGATTATTATAAAAAGTGATTCCGATTTTGCTAAAAATGACCAAAACACTATATTGGCTGGAAATACATGTTTGTATGGCTCAACTGGCGGCAAGATTTTTATTTCAGGTAGTGTTGGTGAAAGATTTGGGGTAAGAAACTCAGGAGCTAAAGCAGTAATAGAAGGGGCTGGAGATCATTGTTGTGAATATATGACAGGTGGTCATATAACTGTTCTTGGATCAGTTGGTTCAAACTTTGCAGCAGGTATGACTGGAGGTTTTGCCTATGTTTTAGATGAAGATAGAAGTTTTTTTGATAAATGCAATAGAGGTTTGGTTGGCATTGAGAGAATAACAACTGAAGAAATGCAGCCCCATAGAAAACATCTTAAAGAAATAATTAAAGAGCACTATAAATATACCAATAGCATGAAAGCTAAAAATATTTTAGATAATTTTGATAGATATGAACCTAATTTTTGGCTTATAGTTCCAAGAGCAAGCAATATTCAGGCTTTATTAAAAGCAACAACTACAAGTGCAGCCTAACCAAGTGCTTTAATAATATTTTTTTGATTAAATTTTGATGTTTTAAAAGCATCAAGCCTTTTATCTATTAAAACTAAATTCAATTCGCCATTAGCAACTTTCTTATCAGATAGAAAATATTTTTTAAGATCCAAATACTTATATCTTTTATGATCTGAACTTAAACCCAGTGAATGGATCATATTAATTATATTATCCAATTGATAATCTTTTATATACCCTTCAAAAAAGGATATTTTTGATGCTATGACCATTCCTAATGTTATTGCCGCTCCATGTGTAATATTTTTGTATTTATTATGAGCCTCAATAGCATGGCCAAAAGTATGACCAAAATTTAGTATTGCTCTAATGCCATTTTCTCTTTCATCTAAAGTCACAATTTTAGATTTTGTTTTGATCGATTCTTCAACAATATTTTCTAATATTTTGTCATCTCTTATATTTATTTTATTGGCGTTAGATTCAATTATTTTTTTAAGTTTTTTATTACCAATAAAAGCATATTTTAGTACTTCACCTAAACCAGATTTATATTCATTTTCTGACAAAGTTTTTAAAAAGTTAGTAGATATTAAAACTAATTTTGGATTATAAAATGAGCCTATTAAATTTTTGCCTTGTTTGACATTTATCGCTGTTTTACCTCCAACCGACGAGTCTACCTGAGCAAGTAATGTGGTTGGTATTTGAATATAATCAATCCCTCTAAGGTATGTTGCTGCACAAAAACCAGTTATATCTCCAACAACTCCACCACCTAAAGCTATTAAGGTATCTGAGCGATCAAATTTTAGATCTAACAGCTTATTTAATATTGTTTGGTAAGAAGTAAAAGACTTTGATTTTTCACCTTGATTTAAAGTTATTACACTTACATTCTCATTCTTAATAGAATTTCTTAATTCTTTAACGTATTTTTTAGGAATCCCGTCATCAGTTATTATTAGTATCTTACTTTTTAAACTAATTTGTTTATTAATAACCGTCTTAGATAATTTTTTTGAAGTTATGTATATATTATATTTTGACTTATTTTTACCGGCTGATAATACTACCATTTCACCCTCTAATAAGATTGATTATTTCTGAAGCAACTGCTTGACTAGATTTATCTTCGGTTTCAACAATATGGTCTGATACAGAGATATATAAATCTTTTCTTTTGTCATGCAATTCTTCAAGTATTTGACCCGGATCTCCATTTTTTAGCAATGGTCTATCTTTGTCTTTTGCTGTTCTTTCTAATTGGACTGAAATAGGAGTTGATAGATAGAATACAGTTCCTCTTGATGATAATAGCTCTCTATTATTTTCTGATAATATTATTCCGCCTCCCGTTGAAAGCACAATCGAATTTTTTTGAACCATTTCCTTAAGAATATTGCTTTCTCTTTTTCTAAATCCTTCCTCACCTTCTAGATCAAATATCCAATCAATCGAAGCACCTGTTCTGTTTTCAATTTCGTCATCTGTATCAAAGAAATTAAGAAATAACTCATCAGATATAATTTTCCCAACGGTTGATTTACCAGAGCCCATTGGACCAACAATAAAAATGTTCATAGTTTTGAATTAAATTAAGTCCAAATTTTAACATCTTACTCAATAAAAACACTTTTTAAATACTAAATGATGTATTCTCTAAACTTTAAGATTTAAAATATACTATGAGTAAAATAGTAAAAATTTCATTTTTTTCTGGAATTCTTTTATGTTTATTAGCAATTATATTTATTTTTGCTACATATTTATATCTAAAACCAAATCTGCCTGAAATAAATCTTATAGATGATTCTGAGCTGCAAATGCCATTAAAGGTTTATACCAAGGATGGAGTTTTAATAGGTGAATTTGGTGAAATAAAAAGAAGACCTTCAGGGTATGAGAAAATACCAGATAACATTAAAAATGCTTTTCTTGCTGCAGAGGATGATAATTTTTTTAACCATCAAGGAATAAGCTATACAGGACTAATTAGATCATTTATTAGATGTTTAAGCCGATCAGGTTGTGAGGGAGGTGGAGGAACGATTACCATGCAGGTTGTGAGAGGATATCTTTTAACAAGAGATCAGACTATTGAAAGAAAATTAAAAGAAATATTTTTAGCTTTAGAGTTAGAAGGTAAATTGAATAAAGAAGAGATATTTGAACTATATGTTAATAGAATTTTTTTAGGAAATAGATCTTATGGTATTGAAGCAGCATCTAACACATATTTTAATAAAGGCTTGGAAGATTTAAACATCTCAGAGTCTGCAACTATTGCTGCAGTGGCGCAACTTCCATCAAGAATCAATCCCATAAAAGATAAAAGAAGAACTCTTCAAAGAAGAAATTGGATATTGTCAAGGATGCTATTACTTAAATATATAAATGAAGATGATTATAGAAATGCTATTTCAGAGGAAATTAAGGTAGCTAAAAATATTAATCTTTATGCCATTGATGCTAGTTATGTTGCTGAACTTGCCAGACAAGAGATAATTAGTAGATATGGATTAAAGGCATATAAAGATGGATGGTCAGTCTATACCACTATAAACTCTGAATCACAAAAGATTGCAAAAGATAGCATGATGCAAGAACTATTTCTTTACGATAAAAGACATGGCTGGAGAGAGCCAGAAAATTTTGCAAATATTTTTAATGAAGATCAAAGCTCCCTATTAAATAAGCTAGATTTAAATTTTTTAACCTCTGATTATTATTCAAATGAGATAAGCCTCAACCAGAATTCTATAATTAATAGATTAGTAAATATTTTTGAATCATTCCCATATTATGAAACCCATACTAAAGCATTAGTTATTCAAGTAGGTGAAAGTGAATCATATTTAATAGATGAAAACTTTGAACTTCAGACAATTTTATGGTCAAGCGAGTATAAGTGGGCAAGACAATATTTAGCGCTTGATAAGTTAGGACAAATTCCAAAAAATTTTTATGATCTAATAAAATTTGGTGATATTGTTTATTTAAAAAATAATGATAGTTTTTATAATCTTGATCAAATCCCAACAATTCAAGCTTCTGTAATCTCAATAGATCCAAATACGGGCGAAGTTATATCTTATATAGGAGGTAAGAATTTCAAAGAAAGTAATTTTGATAGAGTTAGACTATCATATCCTCAATCCGGGTCTAGTTTTAAACCTTTTATATATTCTGCTGGTTTAGCAAATGCATATAATCTTTCATCTTTAATAAATGATGCTCCAGTAGTTTTTGAAGATGAGAATCTTGAAAGCGCATGGAGGCCTCAAAATTATACTGGAGAATTTTATGGTCCAATATCTCTTAGAGAAGCTTTAACAAAATCAGTCAATATTGTCTCAATAAAACTCTTAAGGGAATTGGGAATAAAGAAGTCTCATGAGTATATTAAGAGTTTTGGATTTGAGAAATCTAGACTTCCAAACGATCTTTCATTGGCATTAGGATCTGGAAATTTTTCTCCAGCTGAGATGGTTAGAGCATATAGTGTTATAGCAAATAATGGCCTAATTACTGATATGCATTTCATAGATAATATAAGGGATAGATCAGGAAATTATATTTTCAGTCACTCCGATTATGTTGAGCCAGACAATATTCAGTCAATAACTGCATTTCCATGGCTAGATACATTAGAAATGAATATAAAGAAACCATATTTTGTATTAAAACCAGTGAACGAAAAAAACAAAGTTATTGATGAAAGAATTGCATATCTAATAAAAGATATACTTAAGGATTTTTTAAAGAGTGGGGTTGCAGGAAGAAAATCAGCTTTTTTAAATAGAGATGATATTGGTGGTAAAACTGGCACAACAAATGATTCAGTTAGTACATGGTTTTCTGGGTTTCATAAAGATTTAGTTACAACAGTATGGGTAGGTACAGATAATTTTTCTTCTCTTGGAGAAAATGAATATGGCTCAACTATTGCTTTGCCAATATGGCTTAATTATATGAATTTTAAATTAAAATCTTTAGAAGTATCAAAAGAATCAATACCTGAGAATATATCTTTTGCAAGAGTTAATAAATCAACCGGAAAGATTGATACAGAATCTCAAGATAATATCTATTTTGAACTTTTTTTAGAAGAAAATATTAATTAATTTTTAAAAATACTTATTGCAAGTAATTTCCATACATTCTCAATGTATGTTGAAGGAGAATCTTTAAATTTTGATCTGATGTATCTTCCAATATTTCCCTCAAGTGATGTAACAATCAATTGTGCAGATAATCCAGGTTGGGTTGATAAATTAGATGCGTCTTCTTTTAACATTTGTCTCAGAATTAATTCAAATCTTTCAAAAAATTGATTAACGTTATCACTTACATTTTGCTCATCTGATGAGAGCGCTTCTCTTGAGAGCAATCGGGCAAAACCCTTATTTTTTTCTATAAAGATCATAAAAAATATAAAAGCATTTTTTACTTTTTCTTTTGCTGATAATTTACTTTTCTTCAGTTCATTGCATTTAGAAAAAATAGCATTATCGCAAAATGAAAATAATTCTGCATAAATAGATCTTTTGCTTGGAAAATGTCTGTAAAGAGCAGCTTCAGTTATGTTAGATTTTTTTGCTAATGCTGCAGTTGTAATTTTAGAGAGGTTTCTTTCTTCTAGCATGCCTGCTAGTGACTCAAGAATAATATTTTTCCTATCTTTCTTCATTTCTTTAAACTAAATTTATATCAATATCCGGACAAATGCGAGAAAGTTCATTTAAAAAGCTATTTTTAATTTTTCTCAAGCTTTCTTTAGAGTCACCTTCAAATCTTAAAACTAATTTAGGCGTGGTGTTAGAAGCCCTTAATAGACCCCATCCGTTGTCAAAATTTATCCTTAAGCCATCAATGGTAATTTTCTCACCCTCTAATGAGCATTGAGAGCAAAAATCTTCTATTATTTGAAATTTAGTTTCATCAGTGACATCAATATTTAGCTCGGGTGTTGAATATAATTCTGGTAATTTTTTATTTATTTCACTAATCGATTCACTTTTTTTACATATAAGTTCAATAATTCTAGCTCCTGAATAATGCCCATCATCAAAACCATACCATTTATCATTAAAGAAAATATGACCGCTCATTTCACCAGCTAATAAAGGATTGTGCTTTTTGATACCATTTTTTATATGAAAATGTCCAGTTGGTGACATTATCGGATTGCCTCCTAGATCTTTTATTATTCTTGGCAAAGCACTAGAACATTTAACATCAAAAATTATTGATCCTTTCTTAGAAAGCAATATATCTTCACTAAACATCATAAGAATTTTATCTGGAAAAATTACATCTCCTTTATTTGTTACAAGCCCAACTCTATCTCCATCTCCATCAAATGCTAATCCAAGATCAGCATTATTGTTTTTTACTTCTGATATTAAATCTTTTAGATTTTCTGTTTTACCAGGATCAGGATGATGATTGGGAAAATTTCCATCTATGTCACTATAAAGTTCAATTACTTCACATCCTAGATTATTAAAAAGTTTGGGCGCTATACATCCCGCTGCACCATTCCCACAATCAATAACGACTTTAATTTTTTTGTTTTTATTAATTTGAATGTTCTTAGTAACTTCATTTATATATTCATCTTTGATGTCTTTAAAAATAATTTTTCCTGAGGTGCTAGAAATATGATCATTATTTTTTAAGAGATCTAAAATTTCACTACCTGAAACAGGCTTATCATTAATTACAAGCTTAATACCATTATAGTTTTTTGGATTATGGCTACCTGTTATCATTATCCCGCTTTTAAATTTACTTTTTTTAGCAGCATAGTAAAGAAGAGGTGTTGTTACTAAATCAATATTAATAACATTAATTCCACAATCTGAAAGCTTTTTAGATAATGTATTTAATAAACTTTTTCCAGACAATCTTCCATCTCTTCCAACACAGATTTCATTAATGCTCTCTTGCTTACACTTATGAGATATCGCATAAGCTATTTGAGCAATAACTTTTTCATTTATTTGATCTGGATAAGTGCCTCTTATATCATATTCTCTAAAAATTGATTCTGTTATTTCCATATTTTTCTTTAGTTATATGAATGATTTTGTAATAATAGCTAATCTTAATTATATCTTGTTAAAGTGTTTGTAAATACTGAAAAAAAATTTATATGGAAAAATGGCTCATTTAAAAAATGGAGCGAATCAAATGTTCATATATTGTCACACACATTACATTATGGAACAGGCGTATTTGAAGGTGTAAGGGCATATAAAACATCTAAAGGACAGCCAGCAATATTTAGACTTGAGGAACACACCAATAGACTTTTTGATGCCGCTAAAAAAATAAATATCAAAATACCTTATTCAAAACAAGAATTAAATATTGCTCAGTGTGAGGTGATGAGTAGGAATGAATTATTTGAAGGTTATATAAGGCCAATTGTCTATCTTGGAAATGAGGGTCTGGGCTTACGAGCAAAAGACCTCAGTGTAAATGTAGCAATTGCAGCATGGGAGTGGCCCTCATATATGGATCCTAAGGCAAAAGAAAAAGGAATTTCAATAATCAAATCCTCTCATATGCAATATGAAAATCCAATACATTCAGGCAATAAAATTATAGGCACCTATTTTAGTAATACTATGGCTTTACATGAAGCATTAGAAAGTGGAGCTGATGAAGCTTTAATGATGGATAAAAATGGTTTTATTTCTGAAGGAAGTGGTGAAAATATTTTTTTAGTAAAAGATGGTGTTATATCCACCCCTACCACTCATAATTGTTTAAATGGTATTACTCGTCAATCAGTTATACAAATTGCAAAAAATCTGGGAATTAAAATAAACGAAGTAGACCTTAAGTTTGAAGATCTAGTTAATTCAGATGAAGCTTTTTTTACTGGAACAGCCGTTGAAATAACTCCAATAACTAAGTTAGATGGAAAACCTATAAATAAAGGAGAGAGAGGAAGCATTACCAAAGAACTTCAAAAACAATTTGAAGATATAGTTTCAGGCAATAATCAAACTTATAAGCACTGGTTAACTCACATCACACATCAATAATTTAAATCCTTGCAGCAATTAAATATAGCAATATTAAGTTACAGAAGCGCTCAATTTGGTGGAGGTCAAGGCGTATATGTAAAAGATATATCTTATCACCTAAATCAAATGGGGCATAAGGTAGATGTTGTATCCGGTCCACCATATCCAAATCTTGACAAAGATATAAACCTTATAAAATTACCAGGCTTAAATTTATTTGAAACGTTTTCATTTAAGGATAGATTAAGTAAATTTTTTAAAAAAGAAAATAAATGCTTAGAAGATTATTATGAATTTTTTTCAGTATTATTAGGAGGATTTCCAGAGCTTAAAACTTTTGGAAACAGAGCAAATAATTTCTTAATTAAAAATAATCATTACGATATTGTTATTGATAATCAGTCTTTAAGTTATGGAATGTTGGAAATTCAAAAACGATTTCCTTTTATAGAAATAATTCATCATCCTATAACATTTGATTTCAAGTATGAGTTAGCAGCTTCAAAAAAAATTAAATATAAGATTTCAAGATATAGGTGGTACTCATTTTTAAAAATGCAAAGGAAAGTAGCTCCTAAAATTAAAGCTATTATCTCACCATCAATAAGTTCTAAAAATGGAATAATTCAAGAATTTAATTGTAAAGAAGAAACAATACGGGTTATAAATAATGGTCTTGATACTAACGAATTTATTCCAATTAAAGAAAATAAAAGAATTCCTTTTAGATTGATCACAACAGCAAGCGCTGATGTGCCCTTAAAAGGCTTAGATTATTCATTAAAGGCATTAAATATGCTTAAAAAAGAATTTCCTGAAATTCACTTAGTGGTTATTGGGCCTATCAAACAAAATGGACATACAAAAAGATTAATCAAAAAACTTAAAGTTGAAGAAAGAGTAACTTTTAAATCTAATTTAACCAAGATCCAAATCGCCGAAGAATATTCAAAAAGTTCTATATCAATCGTTAGCTCTTTATATGAAGGCTTTGGTTATCCAGTTATAGAGGCTATGAGTTGTGAAACACCTTTAATTGCAACAAATGTATCCTCTATACCTGAATTAGTTGGAGAATATGCAATGTTAGTTGAACCAAAAAATGAAAAAGCTTTATCAAGCGCAATAATAAAAATATTATTGGATTATAAGAATTTTGAAGAAATTGCTGTTAAAGGACGTAAACATATAATTAAAACATTTAATTGGGCTAAAATTATAAAAGAATATGAAAAAGTTATTTTTAAGACTATAGAAAAATTTCAAGATGCTAACATTTAATTTTAAAAAATTTGAATTGAATAAGAATGGCTTAATGCTAGATGTTGGTTGTGGAGAAGGAAGACATATCTTTGGAGTAATGCAAGATTATCCTAATATGAATTGTGTTGGTTTAGATATGGATGAAGATTCTTTAATAAAAGCAGAAGAAGGATATGAGTATTTTAAAACAATTTCAAATGCTGAAACTGATTTTCTAAAAGGTTCTGCTTATGAACTTCCTTTTGAAAATAATACTTTTGATTTAATTGTTTGCTCCGAAGTTCTAGAGCATCTTCATGAATACAATGATGCTATTAAAGAAATTTATAGAGTCTTAAAACCAGGAGGTAAATTTTATGCAAGTGTTCCAGCAAGTTGGCCAGAGAAAATATGTTGGAGATTGTCAGTAGATTATCAAAATCAACCTGGAGGACATTTAAGAATATTTAATCAGGGTGATTTAGTTTCAGAAATTGAAGATTCAGGTTTTAAATTCTTATCTTCTGAAAAATTTCATTCAGTTCATAGCCCTTATTGGTGGTTAAGATGTTTTTTTTGGCAATCTCAAGAAACAAACTTTTTAGTAAAAATATATAAAAAAATTCTTGAATATCATATTTTAAAGAAACCTTTTTTCTTAGATTTTATAGATAAGATTTTTAATCCAATTATGGGCAAAAGCTTTGCGATGTATTTTGAAAAATTATAAAAAATGCATATACCAGAACAAAAGTTTGATGATATCAAAAAACTAAATAGAGATTTATTTGAAAGTCTTGGAAGTTACATAAAGAATACTCAATTAGAATCTGGAGCAATACCTTCTAATCAAGATGGCTCTCATGATCCATGGGATCATATGGAGTCTATTATGGGTTTAAATTTTTCAAATAAAAAACATGCTTCCATATCAGCATTTAACTGGTTGATTAATAATCAGAATTCTGATGGCAGTTGGTATTCAAAATATAATAATGATCTTCCATTAGAAAAAAATAAGACCACCCATTTTGGACCATATATATCAGTTGCTGCTTTGCATTTTTATAAAATATTTGAAGATAAAGCATTGCTCAATTACTTGTGGCCAAATATCAAATCAGCAATAAACTTTTCTTTAAATTTACAACTGCCGAATGGAACAATTCCTTGGTCTATTGATGCATCAGGTCAAATAGAAGAAGATTATCTTCTCACGGGCTCTTCATCTATTTTAAAAAGTATTGAGTGCGGTATTGCTATTTCTAAATTAGTAAAAGATAAAAAAGACATCTCTAATTGGATTCGATCATATGCACTGCTTTCTGAAGCAATAAAAAAACCAGATGGAAAGTTTGATTTACTTCAAGACAGGAAAAGATTTTCCATGGATTGGTATTATCCAATATTATCTGGATGCCTAGATGATGATGAAAAAAATTATTATATTGAAAAGGTTTATACCAATTTTTATATTAAAGACATAGGTATCAAGTGTGTAATTGAAGAGCCATGGATTACAGTTGCAGAAACTTGTGAATTTATTATTGCATTAATGATTGCAAATAAATATGAAGATGCTTTGAGGCTGCTTGTTGATGTTTTAAATATTAGTAATCAAAATCATATTCCTTTTATGGGTTGGCAATATGAAGAAAATATTTTCTGGCCTGAAGAAAATCCTAGTTGGACATCAGCTGCAGTAATTTTGGCAGCTGATACGATTTTAGATTTTTCTAATGCCTCAGACTTGTTTAAAAGAGACCAATTAACTCTTTATTAGACAGGCGATAGTTTCAACTCTTTCATATAACAAAAATCCATCACTTAGAGCTTTTTTATATATTTCATAAGGTGCTTGACCACCATCGTTAGGATTTTCAAATATATCATGAATTACCAAGGCGCCTTTTTTGGCAATATGAGGCTCCCAAGAAATATAATCTATATTAGCTGAATCATAACTATGCCCCCCATCAATAAAAACCATTCCTAGTTTTATCGACCAATTTGAGGATACTTTTTCCGATTCAGCAACTATAGGTATTATATTAGTCATTTTAAATTTATTTATATTTTTTATTAGCAACGGAAGAGTATTAATAATATTTTTTGTTTTATCATAAATTTCTTCATCAAAATATTCTTCATTTAATTGATGCTCTTCTGAACCATGATGATGATCAATTGTGTAAACATTTTTATTGTTATGTTTTGCGCCAATAGAAAGATATAGAGAAGATTTACCACAATAAGTTCCAATTTCTAATATTTGCCCAATATTTGAAAATTTTTTTGCCCAATTTAGAAGCGCCATACCTTCGTTAGGCGGCATGAAGCCTTTAATTTTTTCAATTGCTTTTAGGCTCATTTATAAAGATTTACCTTATTTGAATTTGATTTAAATCTTCTATGTTGCCAAAGATACTCATGGGGTGATTTTCTTATTTTATTTTCAATATGTGTATTTAAATCATCTAAAAATTTTATTGTGCTAGATTCATTTAATTTTAATCTCTCTATATCTAGAATTAATACTCCATCATCTATATAAGTATTTAAAAAGAATGTTTGGCATTTTGTATTTTGTACAATTTTTAATGGAGCTTTCACTGTGGCAGCTGGCCTGCTAAAAAAATTTACTTCTAGGGATTTTTTTATTCCATAATCTTGATCTGGAGCATATAGAACTGTTTTCCCACTCTTTAATAATTTAATAAATTTCAATACATGGTTTCTATCTATTACTCCTTTCATGCTTTTTAATCTCCCTTTTTTTTGGACACTTTGAAAATATTTAGAATTATGTTTTCTTTCAACACCATATATTTCAGAATGCATCCCAAGTATCCTTGCATCAAGTTCTAAATGAAGAGAATGTTTAAAAAATAATAGCACTCCATTATTTTGCTTTTGTTGACTAATTAAATCATTTAATCCATTAATCTTATAAGGAATACTTTTATTAATTCTACTATCTGACCAGAACCAAGCTGATCCAGTATCAAAAATAATACTTCCTGAGGAAATTATATTTTTCTTGTAAATATAATCTCTTTGATTTTGTGATAATTCAGGAAAGCATAACTCAATATTAATTTTGCTATATTTATTTCTTTTATTAGAACTATTTAAAAATAAGTATCCAATTAATTTCGCAAGAAAAATATGAAACTTTCTTGGTAAAATCATTATGACCCTCCAAAAAGTTAATAGAATTATTAATAATGCTCTATTCATACGATATTAAGATGTATTATTACATTATTAACTGTTTAAATTATCAATGAAATTATTTTTTTATAATTGTGTGCTACTAATTTTATTGCCATTAATGGTAATTAGAATATTTCTTAAAAGCATAAAAGATAAAGATTATATAAAAAATTTTAAAAATAGATTTGGGATATATAACGAAAAATCAAAAACAAGCCCTGTATGGTTTCATGCTGTTAGCCTTGGTGAGGTTATTAGTTCAAAAAATTTAGTAAAAAAAATATTAGAAGAGGATGATATTGTATTAACTGTATCGACACCAACTGGTTTAAGAGAAGCTAAAAAGATATATAAAGATAGACTTCATGTTATTTACGCACCTTGGGATTTTCAAATCTTTGTGAATAATTTTTTAAATCATTTTAAACCAAAGGCATTAATTCTATTTGAAACAGAAATATGGCCAACTTTCATTAGTAGCTCAAGAAAAAAAAAGTTACCAATAATATTATCGAATGCTAGGCTATCTAAATCTTCATATAATAGATATAAAACTTTAAGTTTCTTTTTTAAAGACATATTAGATATGTTTTCTATAATTTTAGCTCAAAGCAAAAAACATGTTGAAAGATTTGAGAGTATTGGAGCAAACAAAAATATAATATATGAAGTAGGATCAGTGAAGTTTGATAATAATTCTAAAACCCATGCAGCTAAACCTTCAACATCTGAAGATATTATTTTAGCAACTAGCACACATAAAGGAGAAGATGAGATAATTATCAAATCTTTTGTAGAATTAAAAAAAGAAATAAATGATATCAAGCTTATTATAGCTCCAAGACATCCTGAGAGGTCTATATCTGTTTCAGATATATTAAGAAAAAACGATATTAAAAATATAATTCTTGAAGATATCCCTTTTTCTTTAAGTGATTTTTGTCAAAAGATATTTGTAGAAAATGATGTCATTGTTATAGGCCAGACAGGATTATTAAATGATTTATATCAAATGGCTGGAGTTTCATTTATTGGCGGAAGCCTAATAAGCAAATATGGAGGCCATAATATTATTGAAGCTGCTTCTAATGAGTGTCCTTTTATTGTTGGTCCTTACATGAGAAATTTTGAAGATATTCTCGATTCCTTTATTTGTAAAGACGCATGTATAAAGTTAAATCATCCTGATAAATTAACCTCAGCATTTAGAAAATTATTAAATAATGACTCATTAAGAACCAATATGATTGATAATGCGTTAGATGTAGTTAATGAAAATCAAGGATCTACTGAAAAACAATTTAAATATATTCAAAATACATTAAAATAAAACAAATATGAAATTAATTACTGCAATAATCAAACCCTTCAAAGTTGAAGAGGTTAGGGCCTCGTTGGATGAAATTGGAATTTCAGGAATGACTATGACTGAAGTCAAAGGTTTTGGCAGACAAAAGGGCCATACAGAATTGTATAGAGGTGCAGAATATACTATAGATTTTTTGCCAAAAATTAAAATTGATATTGCTGTTTCAGATGAAATGGTTGATCAAGTGAAAGATGCTATTATTAAATCATCTTCATCAGGAAAAATAGGAGATGGTAAGATATTTGTAACTTCAATTGAAGAAGTTATTAGAATTAGAACAGGCGAAACAAACGAAGACGCCTTATAAAAAATATCAAAACAAGCAAACCAATAGTTTTCTTATTTGGCCCAACGGCATCGGGTAAGACTGAACTAGCAATTGAGTTATCAAAGAAATTTCCAGTTGAGTTAATTAGTGTTGATTCTGTCATGGTATACAAGGATTGTGATATAGGATCTGCTAAACCTAATAAGGCAATATTAGAAGAGCACCCTCATCATATGATTAATGTTGTTAACCTAAGTAGCGTATTTACTGTAGCTGACTTTTGTTCAGAGTCACATGAACTGATTAAAGAAATCCATTCAAAAGATAAGTTACCTATTTTTGTAGGTGGTTCGATGATGTATTTTAAGTCTTTATATGAAGGCATGCATCAATTACCAGAAAGAGATAAAAATTATAGAAATGAGCTTGAAATTTTGAAGATTAATAACGAACCAAATTATCTATATAAATTACTTAAGGATATTGATCCAGCATATGCAAAAAAAATAAATAAGAATGATGATGTCAGAATTATTAGAGCTCTTGAGGTCTTTAAGAAAACTGGAGAACCACTAAGTAAAATTTTATTAAAAGAACCAAAAGATAATTTATTAAAAAAATGCCATGTATTTCAGTTTGGCATTTTAGAAGAAAGAGATAAATTGCATAAAAGAATTGAGAATAGGTTAAAAGAGATTTTTAGAATGGGATTAGTTGAAGAAGCAAAAAGCTTATTAAAGAAATATGATATAGCTGAAGATCATCCTATTCGGAGGTCTGTTAACTATAAACAAGCATTTAGTTACATAGCTGGCGAATATGAATTAGAGATCGCTTTTGAGAAAGCTTTATTTGCAACAAGACAGCTCTCTAAAAGGCAAATAACCTGGTTAAGAAGTTGGGAAGATTTTAAAATGATTAAGCTTAATGATACAAAAGAAATAGAAACCGATTTTAAAAAGATTATATCTTTACTTTAAATATAATAATAAGCCCCAACATAGGTCTATAATAAAGATAACAAAGAGGTACATATAAGTGAATTGGGAAAACAAAGATAAAGACCCTTGGGGCAATCAAAATGATGCTCCAGATTTTGATGAATTAATGAAAAAATTTTCTGCAATCCTGGGCGGCAAAAAATCTTCATCAAATAATGGTTCTGGAGGTAATAATTCAGGATATAAAATGCCCATTGGAAGAATAATGATATATGCATTATTTGGACTTTTAGTGTTAGCAGGATTCCAATCCATATATATTGTTGAAGAACAAGAGAGGGCGATAATACTTCGTTTAGGAAAATTTAATGAGGAACAACAGCCTGGCCTTAACTTTAAGATACCTATAATTGATCAAAAATTTACAGAGAATGTAACTATCACCAGAAGAGAATCGCAATCTGTAAGTATGCTCACTAAAGACGAGAACATAGTGGATGTTACTGTTTCTGCTCAGTATAGAATTGCAAATTTAAAAGATTTTGTTTTAAATGTCAGAGATCCTGAAAGCAGTCTAAAACAGGCACTAGATAGTGCTCTGAGACATGTTGTTGGTGATTTTACTCTTGACCAAACTTTGACAGTAGGAAGGCAGAGTATTGCACAAGAAGTTCAAGAAAGAATGCAATCTTATCTTGATATATATTCAACAGGTTTGTTAGTTCAGCAGGTAAACATTGAAAAGACAGATCCTCCTTCAGCTGTTAAAGATGCATTTGATGATGTTGTTGCAGCACGTGAAGATAAAGAAAGATTACAAAATGAAGCTGA
>CENF01220155.1_pt1 | contig 26693 bp, 25 predicted proteins | sample 361291 | NCBI WGS metagenome assembly CENF01 (sample SAMEA2619399, study PRJEB7988) | marine metagenome | isolation source: saline water (ENVO:00002010), including | reverse complement strand
TCAGCAGGGGCCTCTTCAGCCACAGGCTCTTCAGAAGATACTTCCTCTTTTGCTTTATACTCAATTTGCTCTAACGGTTTCCCGGTAAATTCTTCCCAAGCGCCTGAAATTCTGAGGAGTTTTTCAACACGCTCTGTTGGTTTAGCTCCGTTCCTCAGCCAATGAATGGCACGGTCATTATCAATGTTTATTCGTGAAGGCTCTTGCCGGGGCTCGTATGTACCTATGATCTCGATAAAGCGACCATTTCTTGGAGACCTACTGTCGGCTGCTACAAGGCGGTACGTTGGTTGTTTTCGTTTTCCTGTTCGTACAAGACGAAGTTTAACTGCCACTTTTTCTTCTTTCTGATTTTTCTGAGGCCTTTCGGCTTCTCTTTGTGGACAGTGGGTATCCTATTCGGTTTTACTTCGGATACACACCTCTTATCACACTTAGTGTTCATCAATATTCTGCCGACAAATATTGCACTTCAATGGCATTCGGCTAATTTCATTAGAAAAATCTGGATCTTCAGTTTTTGAATGAGCCAAATTCGCTTAAATCAAAGACATTCTCTTTCTTCTCAATCCCTGTTTTCGCTCTTGGGTTCTGCTTACCTTTTCGACCTTTTGATGATTTTTTCTTTTTCTTTCGGTTTGGTTTTACAGTGCCTTTCATCATTCGTTTGATTTCTTTGAATTGCTTGAGGAGAAGACTTACTTCTTGGATGCTCACCCCTGAACCTTTTGCGATACGACTTCTACGCGACCCATCAATGATTTCAGGACGGTCACGCTCTTCATAAGTCATTGATGTAATTATTGCCTCAACCCGCGTCAACCGAGTCTCGTCGACATCATCAGGATTCACGCCTTGAGGGAGGTCCGGCATCATTCCAACAATATTCTGCAAAGGACCCATTTTCTTTAACTGTTGCATCTGCTCAAGGAAATCTTCAAGGTTGAATTCGCCACTAAGAAGTCGATCAGCCGCTCTTTGAGCTTCTTGCTGATCAAAGGCATCTTCTGCTTTCTCAATGAGTGTTAAGACATCACCCATACCAAGAATCCTGCTAGCTAGCCGGTCCGGATGGAACACCTCAAAGTCTTCAATCTTTTCACCTGTAGAAGCGAACGCTATCGGCTTCCCAACAACTGTTTTGGCTGAAAGAGCAGCACCACCTCTTGAATCCCCATCGAGTTTGGTGATAATCATCCCATCGAGTGTTAATTTATCGTTGAAGGATTTAGCTACATTTACGGCTTCTTGCCCAGTCATGGCGTCAATGACTAGGAATGTGTAATGAGGCTTGATTTCGTCTGATATCTCTCGAATTTCGCTCATTAGATTTTCATCAATGCTCAGACGGCCAGCAGTATCGCAGATAAGTACATCGCGACCTGTCGAAATTGCTTCACTTAACCCATTCCTTGCCACTTTTATCGGCTCACTACTCTCTGAGAAGACAGGTATATCTATGCCACTTGCAAGGGTACGAAGTTGTTCAACAGCAGCAGGACGTTGCAAATCAGCTCCCACGAGAATGGGATTTCTTCCTTGAGATTTAAACCACTTCGCTAGTTTGACTGCGTTTGTGGTCTTACCGACACCCTGAAGTCCAGCTAAGAGAATGACTGTTGGTGGTTTTTCCGAGTACACGAGATTTAGCGCTTGGCCGCCGAGCATCTCTATGAGTTCATCATTAACGATTTTTATTACTTGTTGCGCTGGGTTGAGAGCCGTGTGTATCTGACTCTCCAAGCAGCGTTCTGTTACCTTGTCTTGGAACTGCTTTGCTACTTTGAGGTTTACGTCGGCTTCAAGGAGTGCAGTCCGAACCTCAGCCATAACGGCATTGATGTCAGATTCCGAAAGCTTTCCTCTATTCCGGAGGCGACCAAAAATGTTACCAAGTCGGTCAGTAAGGGTATCAAACATAATTCTTCAATCTAACAGTTAGGTACATTCTATGAAGCTACATATCCTCTTGAAAATCAAGAATCTTTTCGACAAATAGTTCGGGGTCAAATGGGATCAAATCTTCTTTATCTTCGCCTATGCCTATGAGCTTAATTGGGATTGCTAATTCCTCAGCAATTGCGAAAATAATTCCCCCTTTAGACGACCCGTCTAGTTTCGTCAGAATAATTCCGGTGAGGTCAACAGATTCAGCAAAGAACTTGGCTTGCTGGAGTCCGTTTTGACCTACTGTTGCGTCCAAGACTAACAATATCTCCGCAACTGTTCCGCTTCCCTTATTGGCAACCCTGACTATCTTTTCTAATTCTTGCATCAGGTTTGATTTAGTGTGCAACCTACCGGCTGTGTCTGCCAGTACTAAAGTGGCATTCTTTGCATGCGCGTATTCAGTGGCGTCAAAAATTACTGAGCTGGGATCAGCTCCATCAGCGCCCTTTATTAATTCAGCCCCACATGAGTCAGCCCACATTTCTAGCTGTTCAGACGCTGCAGCTCGAAAAGTGTCGCCAGCAGCCAAGACAATCCTTTGATTCTCTTTTGATTTCCAGTTCGCAATTTTTGCTACTGATGTCGTTTTCCCAACTCCATTAACCCCTACAAAGACCCAAACTGCTGGATTTCCGTCAAGATTAAGCTCTGTGTTGAATTTCTCAAGTGATTCCTTCAGTTGATCTTTCAGCAGATCAAGGATACTTTGAGTTGTTGATAACTTCATCTCATTAGATTTTGCCCGAAGCCCATCAATAATTCTTGAAGTAGCGATGATACCTACATCGGCCTGTATCAAAGCTTCTTCAATCTCACTCCAGAAATTGTTATCGATTTGTGGGTTTCGCTTTAACCTGGAAAAGAACGAGAAGGTTTTGCGGGTATTCTCAAGCTCAGAAGAAATTTTTTTCATGGGTCTACGATAGCCTAACGCTATTGGAAATTTCCGAGTGAACCCAACACTATGGTTATCGAGATTTCTTCTCCATTCCTCAATACACCGAGCGAGATTTGAGTTCCTGGAGAAGTTAAGCGGACTCTAGCTGCTAACTCAGACATTCCTAGGATTGGTGACCCGTCGACATTAATTATTAGGTCTCCTTGCTCTAATCCACTTTGGCTTGCAGGGCTATTTGGCACAACTTCTATCACTAGAGCGCCTGCCCTACCGAGCGTCGGGTCTTGACCGCTAATTCCTAGAAAACCATTTTCAAGTGATAGACCGTTAACTATTCTTTCCGTCACCAAGAATATAGTGTCAGTAGGTATAGCGAAACCGACCCCGAGATTACCTTCAACATTCCCATCTGTTCTGATAAGTGTATTCATACCTACGACACGGCCTTGGCGGTCCACTAAAGCACCGCCAGAGTTTCCTGGATTTATTGGTGCGTCAGTTTGGATCATTTCTACGACTGTTCGAGAACCATTTTCAATATTCAAAGTCGGTACAGCCCTATTGACAGCAGATACGATGCCCGCAGTCACACTTTGTTCTAGACCAAAAGGACTTCCTATTGCGACGGCAAGTTGGCCGACACGGATGGTATCTAAAGTAGCGAACGTAGCTTTGCGGAAATCAAGATTCTCTTGTATCTGTACGATTGCAATATCAACTGCTGGATCTGACCCTAAAACCTTTCCAGTTGCACGTGTCCCATCTGCTAGCTGGATTTCGACTGTTTCGGATCCAAGCACAACGTGGGCATTGGTTACAACTGATCCAGTTTGATCATAAATTATCCCGCTTCCGGTGCCAGTTGAGGTATCAATTCTTACAACGGATGGGGCGACAGTTTCTGCAACAGAGGCTACGGGTTCGTCTGAAGCAGGCAAGGGTGACACTTCTATATTCTCAGATGAAATAGTTAGCGGTGGTGCAAAATTCGATGCTGTGTCAGATGTTTGGTCAGCTCCGGAATTGATAATTAATCCTATTAGCATCCCCGTAACGAGGACTAAAAGGGAACCAAGAAGCAATAGGTACTTTCTTGTAGGCTTCCTTACGCGGGTATCTTTCCATGAGCGCCTTGGATAGATACGACGACGTGGACTATTGGAATATGGAGCTCCTTGGTCGGATGGCCAGTAGTGATTTTCATGCATCGTAGTTTGCACCACTTGGAAGTACAGCTCGCCGATTCATTTTGAAAATCTCGGATTGACCATAAAAACAGTCTACTGCTGTCTTGAGTAATAGTCCTGTCGTGAAATTTGTCACCTAGCGTATTGCAGCAAATTAGCCCGTATTCACTGTTTGATTATCAGCCATTAGAAATAGAGCTTCTGGGCCCTGCTGATTTTCAGGTTTTTCGCTGACAACTTTTGATGACCCGCCTGGCTTCATCGTTACGCCATATAAACAGTCTGCAGTCTCCATGGTGCGTTTTTGATGACTTACAATAATTAGTTGTGCTTCATCTCTGAACTCGTTGACGAGTTGCAGGAACCTTTGAAGATTGACGTCATCAAGAGCGGCTTCAACTTCGTCCATTACGTAGAACGGAGATGGCCTACTTCGGAAGATAGAAAATAGAAAAGCTAATGAGGTAAGTGACCGTTCTCCTCCGGACAGCAAAGAAAGTTTTTTAATATTTTTGCCTGAAGGCTTTGCTTCTATTTCTACACCTGTTTCAAGAAGGTTTTCGGGGTCTGTAAGCTTCAAAGAGCCTTCTCCGCCGGGGAAAAGTGTTGAGAAAAGATTTGTGAAGTTGATACTAATATCGGCGAAAGCGCCGCTAAATACTGCAATGATTTCTTGATCTATGCTTTTGATTACTTTATTTAGTTCTCTTCTGGAATTTCGTACATCTTGAAGCTGCTCTTGAAGAAAAGCATATCTTGCGTTCAGCTCTTCATACTCTTCGAGAGCTAATGGGTTTATGGGCCCCATAATTTTCAATTCTCTCTCAAGTTCTCTAACTCTTGCTTTAGGTGTCTCGTTTTGTAGTGGAGGTATCTCAGTCGAAATGGCAACTCCTGGTTCACAATCTAGTTCTCTTCTAATTGAGTCAGTTACGGACTCTAGTTTTAGCGTGTATTCAGATTCCCTAAGTTCGGCTCGATGGAGTTCTTCTCGAAGTTCAGCGAGGCTCTTTTCGTTTTGGCTTCTGTCCCTCCGAAATTCTTCAAGCTGTGAGATAGTGTTCTGAGCAATTTGTGATTGCTCTTTGCGCATGTTTCGGAGCGCTTCTAGATCATTTTCAAGAGCGACTTCCTTTTCTAGAACTATTGACCTCAAGAAATTTGCAAGTTTCGTACGCTTTTCAAGTGTTGTTCGCTTAGATTCTGCTTCGTCTCGCTCGCTTGTATAGCCTTTGAGTCGCTTTTCAATTTCGAGTAATCGGTCGTTGAGGTAGGTCTCTCTCTCACGAATTGAAGCGTAACGTACGTCAATATCAGACCTTTTTGCTCCTAATTCAGCCGCTATAGTCTCTAATTCTATTCGCCGGGTTTCTATTGCTTGGGTGCGCTCAATCAATTGGGCCTCATGATCCTCTAACTCGGGGAGCCGATTGGCAAGTTCTGTTTGGAGTTCTATCTGACGATTGATCTCCTCCTGCATGGAAATTTGCTGTTTTCCAATGCTAGCTAATTCAACCCGGATGGCTCTGGTGTCGCTTTCTGCTCGGGACTCGGCTTCTCTCATTTCTTGTAAGTGACGGACGGCTTTTTGCTTTCGTTCCTGAGCTATATTCTTATTCGCCTCTTCTGCATCTAGCTTTTGGAGGCACTGGTCAAGTTCCTCTTTAGAGCGTTTAACTTCAATAAGCTTCTGTTCAGAATTTCTGATTGCTTCTTCTAACGCTTTTCCTGTAGCTCCTGTAGAAGGTTGCCCGACGCGCCAGTAGATGCCATTGAAGTAGTCACCATCAAGAGTAACAAAAGTAGTGTGTGGATTGTGAATAGCGTCATCTATTGCTGTTTCCCAATCTTCAACTACGCGAATGTCAGAAAGAATATTGTCAAGTAACGACTCAATTTCTGGGGACACAGACCTAACGTGATCCCTTAGAGGTGACCGAGGTGAATCTGGGGTATTTCTATTATCTGTTGAAATAATCACACCACCAGCTTTTCCGGCTGCGCGTATCTTTTGAAGCGATTGTTTTGCTATTTCAATATCACGAACTATGACAGAACTTGCTGCGTTTCCTATTGCAGCATGGAAGGCTGATTCCCAGCCAGAATCAATTTCAATCAAATCGAGGAATGCTCCTAGGACTCCTTGTTCTTCAGATACAGTTTCAATTCCGCTTCGCTCTCTTGATTCTTCAAGGGCTAATGAAAGCGCATCAGCTCGTGCAATCCAAGCTTTGCTTTCAAGTAGAGCTTCCGAATGTTTCTTTTGAGCTTCATGCAATTGCGTACGGCATTTTTCAACTTGATGATCTAGGTGACTGCTATCTTTCTCTAATGATTCCAAAGACGCTTTCATCTCGTTGATTTGTATTGCTAGTTCTTTAGTAATCTCCTCGGACCCTGTTTCCTTATCTTTAAGTTCCTGTGCAAGTCGACCAACGGTTACTGCTTTCTGTTGAAGGTCATGCAAAGATGCGTTGATTATGGCTAGTTGACCTCTTGATTCGGCTGCTGCGCTTCCTGCAGATTCAGCTTCTGCAGAAATTTGACCTTGGAATTCGTATCGTTGACGCTCAAAAGTTTGCTCATCGTCATTGAGTTGCTTAGTTTCTGGCTCTAAGGCAAGTTTTGAAGAATTAGTTTCTAGTAGCTGTGCCTGAAGCCTAGCTGCCTCTGCGTCAAGAGTTTCTACGACGCCTTTGTCGACCTGAGAGCCCTGAAGTTGGGTAAGGTTACCTATTCTCTCTGCAAGAAGGGCTTTTAGGCCTCTTGCACGTTCACGAGTCCGCTCAAGGGCTGCTAATTGATCTGCTCCATCATCAAATCCATTATCGAGGAGAGTTCCTTCAGCATGCTCGATTTGATTATCAAGTTTTTCTAACTTTGCTTTTAATTGCCTATCGTCAGAAGCTAGTTGGGTCTTTGCTACTTGAATAGCGTTTAGTCCTTGTCTTAAAGTAGTTAATTCTTTACCTGCAAGATGCCTTTTTAATGTCATCAGCTCTTCGAATAAAGATCCATGCCTTCTTGCAGCGTCTGCTTGGCGTTCAAGCGGTTTTAGCTGACGCTTTACTTCTCGAAGAAGGTCTTGAAGGCGGGTGAGATTTTCTTCGGTTGACCTTAATCTCCGTTCTGACTTTTCTCTTCTCTTTCTGTACTTCAGAACACCTGCAGCTTCCTCAATGATAGATCTTCTTTCTTCTGCCCTAGCATTAAGCACAGCATCAATTTGGCCCTGAGAAACTATAACGTGTTGGTGGCGCCCTACACCTGAATCGCTTAGCATCTCTTGAATATCTAGTAGACGACAAGGGACGTTATTCATTGCGTATTCGCTGTCCCCATCACGGAAAAGTGTTCTACTAATAGTTACTTCATTGAAATCTAGCGGGATAACTTTTGCAGTGTTATCTATGGTCAATGCGACTTCAGCGCGACCGAGCGCTGACCTTTTCGCTGTCCCGGCGAAAATCACGTCCTCCATCTTTTGTGATCGCACTGTTCCTGGTGCTTGTGCTCCAAGAACCCATGCAATCGCGTCAACTACGTTTGATTTACCACTACCGTTGGGACCAACGACTACTGTCACCCCTGGCTCAAAATCTAGGGTCGTTGACTCAGCAAATGACTTGAATCCCTTTAGCGTCATTGATTTTAAGAACACAGAGTGAAACTAGTCGCTCTAGAAGCAAATTACACGTTTGTAGTTTAATTTTTTGTGTTTTTAAACTTGACTCTGTTCACAGTAGTAAGTCCAGATACCACCAAACTTAGATCGTGCTATAGGTTTACGAGATCTTGGGCTTAGCTCTCCGTGCTTTTCATAGACCGAATGATGGTCTTGGAAAGAACCGGGCTCTCCGCTGGTATCCACATAAAGGCTCCCATCGACAGTTGATCCTCGATACTTGACAGCATCATATACTGTTTGGACTATTGATTGCCAGAGTCTTCTTACTTCATTCGTTGTCAAAGAATCTGACATTCGATCGTACCTTAGGCCAGCTTCGAATAAGATCTCGTCAGCGTACATTGGGCCTATCCCGATTACGAATGAATCATCAACAAGGAGTGTTTTGAGCTTTGCTTTTCTTGCTTGAAGATAGTGAGCGAAATCCCCCCAAGTTATTCTTTGGGAGTGCTCAATTGGATCAATTCCGAGCTCAGCCAGTTCAGGTTTATCATCAATCACTTCGGTAGTTCCATGAAGAGAAACTGAGGCTTCGCCGACGTGATCGATCAGTCTCATTTGTCCAGTTTGCGTGAAAGTTAGGATCAGCTGTGTTTTTGGATGAACTTCTGCTTTGTTGGGAACTCTACTTATTTGCCCGCCACTTCCAAGAGCAATAGCTAGAGTCATTTCATTAGATAAGTCAAAGAGTAAGTACTTGCCAACTCTGGTGACAGATTCGACTTTTGACTGTTCTAGCCCTTGCTCAATCGCTGCTTTTGCTTTGGGGCCTCCTGCAACTTTTGATTTTATTACTTCAATTGATTTAATTTTTTTACCAACACAATCTCGTTCTAGGTCTCTCCGGATTGTTTCTATTTCTGGGAGTTGGATCATAGTTTCCTTATAGATTTGTGTTAGGAACCAATTTTAGCGTCTTATTTCTCAAGTTATTCATTGGCATACTTTTTCAGAGCCTCAGAAGCTGCAGCCTGTTCTGCTTCTTTCTTACTGCTCCCTTTCCCTTTTCCTATGATTTCATCAGAAATTTGAATAGTTGCGAAGAAGATTTTGTCATGGTCAGGCCCTTCGGAGTGAATACTATAACGAGGCTTCGGCAACGATTGTTTCTCAAATATCATTTTGAGCCTACTTTTACTATCTTCGTTGTTTTTCTTTGAAAATTCTTCTATTCGTTTTCCCAATACATCAATAACGAACGCTTTTGCTTCCGACCAACCCGCATCAAGATATATTGCTCCAATTACCGCTTCGACAGCGTCCTCAAGGAGAGCCGGGGAAACAGAAGCGTTTCCTAACTTGAGATAGTGATCGAGCTTTATCTCTTCAGCTACTTCTTTTAAAGAGTTCCTCCCGACAACAACAGACCTCAGTTGCGAAAGTTGCCCCTCTGACAACTCAGGATAAGACGTATATATATGTTCAGTGACAACAAGACCGAGCACTGAATCTCCCAGAAACTCTAGTTTCTCGTTAGGCCCTGTTCCCTCGTTCTCAGCAGACCAAGATTTGTGAGTTAATGCCTGTTCCAAAAGAAGCAAGTTTTTGAATTCTCTATTTATTGAATTCGCAAAATTTTCTGTCTGTTCAGATATCAAGGAACAATCAGCTCAGTCGACTAAAAACATAGTCAACCGCATCTCTGACACTTTTGAGGTCTTCTAGATCTTCATCATCAATTCTGAAATCAACAGATCTTTCTGCAAGTTCCTCTTCAATAGCTTCAACAAGCTCTATGAGAGCTAAAGAGTCAGCATCTAGATCATCTGCGAATGAGTCCCCCTCATTGACGGTGTTGGGGTCTATTTCTAGGATTTCACCTAAACGGTCTTTAATTAACTGCAGTATTGATTCTCTGCTTAAAGGGTCTTGTTCCATGTGAGTTTCAGCCGGCATACGTTCCTGTCCTTAATTGTACATTTTTGATAATAGCGAATCTGCCACCATCTATGGGGAAGCGCTGAAGAAATCAACTTTTAAGGTTGAAGAACGGATTGGAGATTTGCTACATGGTCATCTTTGAAAAGTTCATGAGCTGTTTTAATTGCATTGAGAATCGCATTTGCTGATGAAGAACCATGGCTAACAATTGCTATCCCTTTGACTCCCAATAGTACTGCTCCCCCCACAGAGTCAGGGTCAAGTTTCTGATACAGGGGAATTAAAGAAGGCGCTAGGAGCTTTGCGCCTGCCTTGGCATCTTCAGAACTTGAGAATGCAGACAATAATGCAGAAACTATTGCTTTTGCTGTCCCTTCGAGAGTTTTAAGTGCAACATTTCCAGTGAATCCATCTGTAACGACTACATCTACGGTTCCGCTCATTAAGTCTCTTCCCTCCACATTCCCAATGAATTCTGCTTTACAGATCGTTTCCCAATCTCCAGAATTCAGGATGTCGTAGGAGTCCTTTATGAGTGAGTTTCCTTTTCCGGCTTCTTCACCGATTGATAAAAGGCCTACTTTCGGTTTTTCAACATCAAATCTATCGCGCGCATAAACTGCACCCATTTCGGCAAATTGCAAGAGCCACTCGGGTTGACATTCTGCATTAGCTCCCGAGTCAAGGAGGATTACCGGGTGATCTCCTTCTAGCGTTGGGATGGGTGTTGCGATTGCGGGACGGGAAACTCCTTTTAACCTTCCCATTCTTAACAATGCCGATGCCATAGTAGCGCCTGTATTTCCTGCGCTAACCATTGCTGAGGCGTGACCATCTCGGACATATTCTGCTGCTCGAATAAGTGATGAATCCTTTTTCCGACGAACAGCTTGACCAGGGTCCTCATCCATTCCAACTACTTCTGAAACAAAAATTGTCTCAATATCATCTACGCCATGAAGTGCTTCCTCGGTTCCAAACAACACAATCGGAATCCCTGATTCCATAGCTAATCTGGCACCTTGGATTATCTGATCAGGGGCGTGGTCACCACCCATTGCGTCAATAGCTACGGGAAGAGATGATCCGGTCATGATTTTGTTGTTTGGCTAGACCTCAACGGCTACTCGATCGTCATACCATCCACAATTTCCGCAAACATGGTGTGGCCTTCTGGCGGCTCCGCAACGCGGACATGAGTTAAGTTTTGGGGCATGAAGTTTCCATGCAGAATTCCTTCTGCTTCTACTTTTAGACTTTGATGTTTTCTTCTTTGGTACTGCCATGCTTTTTTCCAATTCTTCTTACCACAAGCAGAACTTGCGCAAGTTAGAGCCTACCGACCAGCAGACTTTCTTGCACCCAGATCGAGAAAAGTTAGTCATCTGATAATTTCAGTTGATCTAACACAGCCCATCTGGGGTCCATAAGCTCTTCAGTATTTCCCTCAGGAATTGAAGGATCCGATTCAGCGAAAAACTCCGTATCCGTTGGTCCGGTGCATGATTCAGAACAGAGGGCAGCGAGCGGGAGATTAAGCATCGCCTGTTCCGCCAACATTGGTTTCAAATCAAGTTTTTCACCAAAAGGAAGTTCGAAAGTTTCTCCTTCTGATGCTCCCTTTTCGTATATCTCATTGATGCTAATTGGTGTATGCCCTGAAGTACTGTCTAGGCATCTTCGGCACTGTGCAGTCCAATGCAGGGTTGCGGTCCCAACGGCAGTGATCTTATCGGAGACAGCTTCAAGCGAAATATTTACTTGCATAAGATTCGCGTCGGAATGGGTCGTTTGAATAAATTCAGGCTTCCATTCTGATGTTATATCGGTGAGGACACCTGGGTTTCTTAGTAGTTTCGGGATGTCTACAACAAGTTCGTTTGAGTCTGAGGACTCGTTACCCGATTTCATCCTGGTCATACAGCTCAGGTCCTTGCTCTATTTCTGTTTCTTCTGGGGATCCATGTGCTTCCTTTAAGTTAGCTAGCGGGTCTCCTTGAAGTTTGCTTCTTCCGTCTGCGACTACCTTTTGTGTTTTTTTCAAAATAGCTTCAAAGCTAGCAAGTCTTTGATCGCAAAAGTCTTCTGTTTCGAGGCGAAGTCTTTGCGCCTCAGTTTGGGCATCTTCAACGATTCTGCGCGCCTGAATCTCTGCTGCTTTTACGACCTCTGACTTTTGGACCATTTGGCCAGCTCTGGCTCGAGCTAAATCAATTAGTTCGTCCCCTTCTCTCTGGGTTCGAGATAGGAAGTCTTCTCGCTGTTTCAGTAACCACCTCGCAGCACGAATCTCATCGGGCAAGCGGATAGAGATATCATTTAGAACTGAGATGATTTCGTCCTTATTCACCATTGATGAAGAAGATAATGGAACTGGGCGGGCTGCATCAACAACGTTAATGAGCCCTTGTATTAAGCGTTCGACTTCGGGCGCTTCGTATGGTTCCGCTGATTCAAATGCTGTGCTTTCATCATTCTGTTCTTGTTCACTCATTGCCATCTAATCCTCTTTTGAGTAACTCTGAAACGGATTTTGGTACTAGTTCTGATACATCTCCGCCCGCAGATGCTATTTCACGAATAAATCGACTTGAAATATAGGAGTATTCTGGGTCTGTAGGAATGAATACAGTATTGATTAGTGAAACTTTTTTATTTGTTTGAGCCATTTGCATTTCTATTTCAAAATCAGCTGAGGACCGAAGGCCCTTGATGATAGTGTCAGCGTTCAATTCTTTGGCGACATCAACAACAAGACCTGTTGATGAATCTGCGATCACATTATCTAGATGCCCAAAAGTTGATTCTAATAATTTTTGTCGTTTTTCGAGAGACAAAAATCCTTTTTTCTCTCTGTTTTGCATTGCGACGACAACGAGTTGATCAAAAATCTTTGCTGCGGTCTCTACTATTCGTACATGTCCATGATGGACTGGATCAAACGATCCTGGATAGATTGCAATAGCCATTAGATAAATCTACCTCAGATTTTCGGCTAGCTATGCGGGTAGCACTATTTTCTGTGTCAAACACTGTAAATGCTCCTTCATTATGCGTTTTTACATCTGATGAGAAGCTATTAATAAATGCGTTTGGCCGTACTTCTGGCTCTTGATTATTTGCCAACCATGTTTGAGCATTATGGGTTCTGGGCTTTCAATTACTAGGGTGTGGGCCTTGATACGTTTGAGCAATTCTCCCCATTGTTTGAATCTATAAGGGGGGTCCAAAAGAGCTACGTCAAAGTATTCTCCCTTTTCTAGGAAGCTCAGTGCATCTGCTTTCTGTATCTTTGATGCTGAGTCGTAATTTAACATATCAACATTTGATTTGACGCAATCAATTGCCTCTGCGTTGTTATCTACAAACACTACTGATTTCGCTCCTCGTGATAAGGCCTCTATTCCGAGTGACCCAGTGCCAGAGAATAAGTCAAGAAATGTTCTATTATCAACCAATCCATAACTATGTAGAGAGTTAAAGATGGCTTCCTTAACTCGATCTTTTGTAGGCCTGATGAGATCACCGCCCGGCTTGATCAGCTTGCGCCCTTTCGCTACTCCGGCTATGACCCTCATATTAGATTACGTTATCTTGTGCATAAGGGGTAGCGATGAAACTTCCAGCAGAAATTACTTGTGTTGACTGTGGCGGGAGATGCTATTTGGGTAGCAAGGAACCAGAGTCTGGTTGGGAAGTCAATATGGTTGTGTTCTATCGGTGTAAGGATTGTCTTGATAGGTGGGACATAGTAGTTGGAGATGATGGCATTTAGGCGGGATCTCTCCACATGCAGGTGAGTGCTGCTTTCCCGTCATCAAGCAACAACTCCTTTTGTGTTTCAAAACCTAGCCGATAGTAGAAAGAAAGATTCCTTGGGTTAGTTGACTCAAGGTACGCTCCTGTTCCCTCAGTATCGCAAATCTCTATTATGGGTTGCAGTAACTTTGCGGCTCGTCCCTTTCCTTGCATTTCAGGCTCAGTTCCCACTGCTTGCAAGTACCAGTGGGGGTGTGGAGGGTGGTTAGCATTGACTTGAGCGAACGCTTCTAGAACACTTGAGATTCTATCGTCCACCAATCCATGCATTAAGTTGACGAAAGCATCTTGTTCTTCGTCGTCATCGCCGCTTCCAGTCTCTTGTGTGTCTTCGAGTGGTCTCGTCCAAATTGACGAAGTGGAGTTGCGTCCATCAACACTTAAAATCCACTTTGGATTTTTTACTGCATGACGAGTTATGAAATACCACCATTGATGCAAATTTCGTTCGTGGTTCTCTCCTGGAAATAGCCAACTAAAAAAAGGATCAAACAGAAAGGCATTCGTGAGAATCTTGGCTGTTTTTCTTGGGTCAGTAGCTGGAATTTGAGATTCGTTCATGATTTAAAAAGATACTCTACTTTCTCTTCTTGAAAGAAAAGATTCATCTCGTCAATAAGAAGTGAAATATCTTCGCCTTGCTGCGACAACTCTAGAAGAGTGAGTGCGGTATTCCTTGCATGCGATACCCATTCTTTATCTCTTCGAAGCGAGGCAATCTTAAGATCGTTTCTTCCCTTTTGTTCCGCTCCCATTATTGTTCCCTCGCCGCGTAGTTCTAGGTCTATTTCAGCTAAGTGAAATCCATCGGTTGAATCTACAAGGGCTTGTAGTCGTGCATCAGTTTCCTGTGTATGAGACTCGCTAATTAGATAACATGTTGACTGAAATAATCCTCGCCCAACACGACCTCTCAATTGGTGCAGTTGGGCAATTCCAAATCTTTCAGCGCCTAGAATTACCATCGCAGTAGCGTTTGGTATATTGACTCCAACTTCAATGACCGTTGTAGATACTAGAGCGTCTAACTCACCGTTTCGAAATAGTTCCATCACATTCTGCTTTTCACTTGCATGCATTCTTCCGTGGAGTAGCCCAACAGATACTTCTCTCAGTTCGTTTTCCTTCAACCTCTGATACGTAGCTTCCGCCGAAGTGGTATCAATTTTTTCGCTCTCATCAATCAGAGGACATACGATAAATGCTTGACGTCCTGACTTAATTTGCCCCATCACTTCCTGCCATAATTCTTGGCTGTCAGTCATCCTTTTCGTGTTGATGGCTGTTCTCCCCTCTGGGAGTTCGTTCAAAATGCTGACGTCAAGATCCCCATATACCGTCATTGCTGCTGTCCGAGGAATTGGTGTAGCAGTCATAACTAGAAGATCCGGTATTGCACTATTAGTTCCTTTATTTTGTAGCGCTGCGCGTTGGTCAACGCCGAACCGGTGTTGTTCGTCGACCACTACTAGACCGATCTCCGAAAATTCTACAGAATCCTGTATCAGGGAATGAGTGCCTACGATGATGTCAATTTCTCCCTGGCTTAATTTCGCCCGTATCTCTTTGGCATCCTTTTCTGACGTTTGGCTTGTCAATAGCGCAACACTTAGCTTTCTTTCGCCGAGCAAATTAGACGAATCTGAGAGAGAGAAGTCACCTAGCAATTCTTTGACACTGACAAAATGCTGCTCTGCAAGCACTTCAGTAGGTGCCATGATTGCGCCTTGCCTACCTCCTTCAACTACAGAAAGTAGTCCTGCAATAGCTACAAGAGTTTTCCCCGACCCCACATCGCCTTGGAGAAGGCGATGCATGGGATAGGATGCGCGTAGATCATTGAAAATTTCTGCAATTGCTTTAATTTGTGCATTTGTGGGCTTAAAAGGAAGTCCTGCTATTAATTTCTCGAAAAGAGTCTCTTCGAAATCGTGGGTTATTCCTTGAGTAGATATCTCTAGTTGCCTTTTTCGTGCGACTAGAAGTAATTGGATGCGAAGAAGTTCGTCAAATACGAGACGCTTTCTTGCTGTCAACATTTCTCTTAAGTCTTTAGGGTCATGAATTGATGAATACGCTTTGTCACGGCTGACGAGATCGTACTGCTCTCTGACACTTGGTGGTAAGGGTTCAGCAAAACCTCGAGCTTTTGACTTACTGATAGCATCTTTTGTCCAATTTGCGAAGTCCCAAGTAGATAGGCCCGCTTTACCCGATTGCGGGTAGACGGGTATAAATCTGCCTGTTTTGTCTCCAAGCAAGTCAACCACAGGATTGACCATCCTGTATTCGCCTCTGTACTGGTCAAGTTTACCGAAAATAATAACCTCGGTTCCGACTTTTAATTGCTGCTCTCTCCATGGCTGGTTAAAAAATGTCAACGTGACATTTCCTGTTTGGTCCGTGACGGTCGCATTGACTATTGCTCGCCTATTTCGGGTCTTTTGCTTATAGGCATTCAGAACTTCGACAAGTATCATCCCTTCTTCACCCACTTTTAAGGAGGATATCTTTGCCTCATTTGTCCTATCGATATATCTGCGCGGGAAATAGGACAGGATGTCAAAAACTGAGAAAATCTCTAGAGAATGAAGTGACTTTTCCTTCTTGGGGCCGATACCCTTCAGCCGCGATAGAGGGATTTCCGACAAGATTGGAAGGGTCAACGGATTCGAGGGATCAGACATTTAAAAGCATTTCAAGTCCGTAGCGATGATGCAGACCTACCTTCATTATTAGTACTAAATCTCTCTTTTGAGAAGGCCCGATGAATCATTCAATACCAAAATAGTAGGGATAAAGAGGTTGACCACCGCTGTGCACTTCAACTTCAATTTCTGGTTTCTCATTAGAAAGCCAAGCTAATAGATCTCTCGTTACTTCGTCAGGGCAATCCTGTCCTTCAATAATTGTGACTATTTCATGTTCATCACCGATGAGGGTTTCCAAAAGGTCCAAAGCTGCTTCGTTAAGGTTCGTCCGAGCAACGATTACCCCTGTTCTGTTCAAACCGATCCAGTCGCCTTCTCTAACTTTACCAGCATCTGTCTCGCTATCTCGCACTGCTTGGGTGATCTCACCGGTTACAACTGACTGAGCCATAGTAGTCATCGATTGACAATTCGTTTCTGCATCTGCAGCTGGATCAAAAGCTAATAAGGCAGAGAACCCTTCAGGAATACTTCTTGTTGGAACAACCATAACGCTCTTATCAACTTGGTGGTCCACTTGTTCAGAAACAGGAATAATATTTTTATTGTTAGGAAGGATTACGATTTCTTTTGCCTGAATTTGTTCTACTGCTTCAAGGAGGTCCTTAACAGATGGATTCATTGATTGCCCTCCTGCAACAATTGCATTTACACCCATTGACGCAAAAATCTGTTGAATTCCTTTACCTGCGACAACAGCGATGACCGCTGTGTTCTCTGAGCTGGGATTCGGGACGATAATCTCGCTTCCACCTCCAATCTCTATATGGTCCTCGACGTGGAAAAGCTCATCTTGGAGATCAGTGACTCTTATCTCATATGGTCTTCCGGCTCTAATTCCTGCTTCAATGGATTCACCTATATCGTTTGAATGGATATGGCAGTTGTATAAGCCATCTCCTCCTACGACGACAATCGAATCACCAATTTCTTGCCATTCAACTTTAAATTGGTCAATTTTCGATTCGGGGGCATCGAGAAAAAACATTACCTCATAGCGCAGTTCGCTGACATCTAATGCTCCATCGTCATTTGCTTCACGAGATGCATTAAAGTTTGACACGTTCACTGTTGCTTTAGGGGGTGGCTTGATATCAGTTCCATCAGCAACATGAAGAAAACATTGAATAAGTAGGAGGTATCCAGCTCCTCCGGCATCAACAACATTTGCATCTTTAAGCACTGGGAGAAGGTCAGGGGTCCGGTTTAATGAATCTTCGCCCTCGGACACAAGTTGAGATAAAAACATTGTCAGGGTCATGTCATTTGTTGCAAGTTCTTGCGCCTTCTCAGCTATCTCCCTCGAGACGGTAAGAATCGTCCCTTCTACAGGCTTTAAGACTGATGCATACGCTGCTTCGGAAGCATGCTGTAAAGCTTCTGCAATTGCCTGGTTATCCAATTGGGTATTATTTGAGAAACTATCTGCTAGCCCTCGCAGAATCTGGGAAAGAATTACCCCTGAATTTCCGCGCGCTCCCATCAGGCTTCCGTGGCGGATTGCTTCCCACTGCGCTTCTGGGGTGTCTTCGTTATTATCAAGTTCCTCAATAACCGACTTCAAAGTAAATGACATGTTAGTGCCGGTATCCCCATCAGGCACAGGGTATACATTGAGCGAATTTAAATTCTCACAGTAATTTTTCAGAGACTCATCATATTTTATGATTACGTCCCTTATTTGCTTAATCGAGAAAGATTTGAGTTGTTCCACGTTTGGAATGCTACTAATTCCTGAAGCCGAAAGACGACATTAAGCTATTTTTGGTAAATTTAGTTAAATCTTTGAAAAGCGTTAACGGTTCGCAACTATCCTATGAAGTCAGTTATTGTTTACTACGTTGAATCTTACTCAAGGAGCAACTGTGCAGGGAGTTATAAAGTCATACGATCCGGGAACCAAAGACGGTGTAGTCATGTCCGAGCGTAATTTTACTGAATACGAACTCTCGCCTGACGCACTTGATGGTTCTATATTTAGAATGCTACGGCAGGGACAACGCGTTATTTTTGAACTCAATGAGTCGGGAATGGCCACTAACCTCCGCCTAGGCTCCGAAGTGGATATGGGAACTCCGGATTTCCTCCAATAGAGTTTGATTACGAGGTCAACGAATGACAGATCACCCCCAAAATAAGATTGAGCATGCATTATTAGAGCAATTTGGTATTGAAAACGTGACCCTCCATTATGGGCTTACACAAGATGAACTCTTTCATGCAGCTATTGAGAATGACAGGGGCCGCGTCACTCTCGATGGAGATTTTAATCAGCAAAAAGCCTACCCAACTATTTTGGGTGTAGATGGACCTCTTGTTTATTACAGTGATCCGGACTGCACTGGGCGGCCCGTGAAGGATACGTTTGCTGTCGCGAGGCCTGAGGTAGAGGACACTGTTTGGTGGAAAGATGGATTTGAAAGATTTGATCCAGAGGCTTTTGATGACCTTCTGGGGCGTGTCGTTAATTACTTGAATGAAAAGAAGGGAAGCCTTTACGTAACTGACGTGTTTTGTGGTTGGGATACAGAGTTTGCAGAGCCATATAGATTCGTCGGTGAATACGCTACACATGCCTACTTCTGCAACATAATGTTTCCGAAGGCAGTTCGAGATGACAGTGACCGGCCTGAAACAGGATGGACTATCTTAAATGTGCCTTCGTTTATTGCTAACCCTACAAGAGACCATACTCTTTCCAATCGCGCAGTTATTATGGACATCGTTAATCGCATTGCTTTAGTCGTGGGACCTGCTGACTACTGCGGAGTCAATAAGAAGACAATGTTTACTGTCATGAACTATGTTCTGCCAAGTAAAGGCCAACTATCGATGCACTGTTCAGCAAATGTTGGCACCGATAATGATAGCGCCATACTTTTCGGCCTTTCTGGAACGGGAAAAACAACATTATCCGCAGACCCTGACCGACTTTTAATCGGTGATGATGAACATGTCTGGACTGATTTAGGAGTTTCAAATTTTGAAGATGGTTGTTACGCAAAGCTCATCGACCTCGACAAAGAAGCTGAACCAATAATCGCAGCAGCGCTAAGCATGAAGGGGACTTTGATTGAAAACGTGCCTCCTTTAGATGGCAAACCTATTGAGGAGACTGACCCTCAAGACCTTGACTTATTCAATGGTTCAAGAACTGAAAATACTCGTTTCGCGTATCCCTTGACATGCAATCCTGGAGTTGCGGATGGAGCAGCTGGCCCCCACCCGAAAACAATTGTCTTGCTTACTGCTGATGCTTTTGGGGTGTTGCCTCCGGTGTCTATCCTCAGCCCAGATGAAGTTATGTACCATTTTGTTACTGGATTCACTTCAAAACTCGCAGGAACAGAAGTAGGGGTTACAAAACCGGAAGCAACATTTTCGGCGTGCTTTGGAGGCCCCTTTATGTCCCAGAAGCCAAGCGTTTATGCCAAACTTCTCGCAAAACGAATGTCAGAACATGATACGAGATGCATACTTCTAAACACTGGTTGGACCGGTGGACCGCACGGCGTCGGTCGCAGAATGTCTCTCAAACACACGAGAACGTTACTCAACGCAGCACTTTCTGGCGATTTTGATGATGCCCCTTTAGATACTCAACCCATTCTGAATTTGCGTATGCCAACTAGTTGCGAAGGAGTCCCTGACGAGATTTTGAACCCTCGAGAGACTTGGGACGATCCGTCTCAATACGATGATCAAGCAACTAAACTTCGAAAAATGTTTAGGGATAACTACGAGAAAGAGAATTTTGCTGAGTTAGGCATTGCAGCTGCTATGTAACTTGGGTATTCTCGCCACGTGCGGAAATTAAGTGATCTTCAGACGCCATTTTTAGCTGTTGAGCTTGATACCTTTCATAGAAACCTTGAGACGATGCAGTCCGTCAGGCCTGGCTCTTCATTGAGGCCGCATGTTAAGGCGTTTAAGTCAACCGACATTGCTGGAATACTCAAGCAATGTGGCTATTCAGGTTTCTGCTGTGCGACGATCAAGGAACTTGAAGGATTAGTAGCTAACGGCCTAGGTGATGATCTTTTACTTGCCAACGAAACATTAAATGCCTCTAGACTTCGATCTTTGGTTGATCAGGATGCTCAGGTAACCGTTGCCGTGGATTCCGTTGAGACGATAGATGCTGCGAAGGACGGAGGTATTCGCGACGTGCTAATTGATGTAAACGTCGGATTACCGAGGTGTGGTTGTGACTTGAAAGAAGTAGCAATTCTTTGCGCGTACGCTCGACGAAAAGGCCTAAATATCCGAGGTGTCATGGGGTATGAAGGGCATTTAATGTTTATTCCTGATAGGGCTGAGCGAGAAAAAGGTGTTATTAAAGCCATGCAGGTGTTGCAGGAGGCCCACTCAATTACAGGAGGTGACATAATCTCTGCCGGCGGCACGGGGACTTTCGACCTCAATAAGCTAGCAACAGAAATTCAAGCAGGTTCTTTTCTGTTTATGGATACTCGATACTCCAAGATAGATCTCCCCTTTGAAGAGAGCCTGACGATAGTTTCAACAATAATTTCTGTTGAAAGAAATCAGAAAAGGGCAGTATGTGATGCAGGAGTGAAGTCATTTGCAACGGATTACGGAAAGCCCATTCTTAAAGACGGCGTTATTGAGTTCTGTTCTGATGAACACTCAACTATTCTTCCAGTAGAACCAAGCAGTGAGCTAGCATTTAATGTTGGAGATTTGGTCCGCTTACGCGTTCCTCATGTAGATCCTACGATTGCTAAACATTCAAGATTAGTTTGTGTGCAGGAAGGTTATATCCATGGGGATTGGGAAGTGGATCTTCGTGGCTGGTGATTGTCATATGTTCCCGATGTTGATTCAAGGAGTTCCCTTTGCCTGAAAAGTGGACGAATTGGGCTAGAAATCAATCTTCCAACCCTCACAATATCTTCAAGCCTAATTCAGAAGTTGAAATTAGCGAGATCATAAGTTTGGGCGTAGCTGAAAGAGTTAAAGTTAGACCAATAGGGAACGGACACAGCTTTAGCTCTATCGGATTAACTGACGGATTCTTGGTTTCTATGGATTCAATGGACCGCATTATTAGCATCGATAGAGAGAAGCTACAGGTTACTGTTGGCGCTGGGATAACCATCGCTGATTTAAATGAAGAGTTGCATAAAATAGGCTTTGCTCTTCCAAACCTTGGCGATATCGACGCCCAGAGTCTCGCTGGAGCGATTGCTACTGGCACGCATGGGACTGGAATCAATTTCAATTCAATAAGTTCTGCCGTTGTCGGTATCAGAATTGCTACTGGGGATGGATCTATCCTTGATATTTCTGAATCAAAAAACTCCGAGTTTTTGGCACCTTCTAAAGTTTCCTTGGGTGCATTGGGAATCATAACTTCGGTCACACTTCAGTGTGTTCCCGCCTTTAATTTGAAGATTCTAGAGTTCACTGCAAAATTGCCTGAAATTATCTCTCGATTCGAATTTGAGGAATCGAATGCTGATTTTGTTGAGTTCTTTTGGTTCCCGCATACTGAGCTTGCAGAAATTAAGATTTGTAACAAAACTGCGTCCCCTAGTTCGCGAACAAACAGAGTGTCTAGATTTGTTAATGATGAGGTCCTTCGGAACTTTGGCTTTAATCTCATAAATAAATTCTGGTTACAGTTCCCCAATAGCGTGAATCGATCAGTGAAAAGTCTTATCAAAGAGAATGCACGACCGGAGCGCATAGATGCTAGCTATAAGATCTTTTGTTCAAAACGAAGAGTAAAATTTCTCGAAATGGAGTATTCGGTTCCGAGAGAGTATCTGTTTGATGCTTTTCGCGAGGTCCAGAGTGTCATTGAAAGACTTAGCTTTCCAGTTACATTTCCAGTGGAAATCAGAACCCTATGTGCAGACGATATTCCTCTTTCAATGGCGAGTGAAAGAGAGACAGGTTTTATTGCAGTCCACTTGTATAACCGGGCAGAATCTAAAAATTTTTTTCATGATGTGGAGAAAGTTATGCGCCGATTCCATGGACGGCCTCACTGGGGAAAAATTCATAATCTTGATTCAATGACATTAGCGAATCTATATCCAAGGTGGAATGAGTTCACTGAGGCCAGACAAGCCTTAGACCCGGATGGCCATTTTACCAACCCTTACCTTGAACGCGTTTTAGGCTATTGATACCCATCTGGGTTTTGGCGTTGCCAATTCCAGTGATCAGCGCACATATTCCCTATTGAATATTCTGGATGCCAAAGAAGTTCGTCCTTTGCTTTCTTTGGGTCAGCAACTGCTTCAGGGCTATCGCCAGATCTTTTGGATCTAATTTCTGTTTTTATTTCAGCACCAGTAACTTCTCTAGCCTTTTTTATTAACTCTTGGACCGAAGTTCCCTTACCAGTACCTAAGTTCCATATGTGAAGGCCTTCATGTTTATCTAAGTACCGTAATGCTGATAGATGCCCTCTAGCGAGATCCGAAACATGGATATAGTCTCGGATACACGTGCCATCTGGGGTGTCATAGTCGTCTCCATAGATTAGAAGTTTTTCTCTCCTGCCTACGGCAGTTTGCATAATCAAGGGCATCAGATTATTGGGTTGTTGCTTCGGATCTTCCCCGATGTGGCCAGATGGGTGAGCTCCAACAGGGTTAAAATAACGCAGGATACCTATTCTCCACTTTGGATTTACATCAGCAAGCCCGTGAAGAATCTGTTCGATGCATAATTTAGTTTGCCCATAAGGATTTATAGGTTTAGTTGGGGATTTTTCTGTGTAAGGTAGTTGGCTTTCAGGATTATAGACAGTTGCGGACGAAGAGAAGATCAGTTTCTGAACTTTCGCTTCTTGCATCGCCCGAAGAAGAGATAGGGATGATCCTACATTTTCGGAATAATATTTCAACGGTTCGGCCGTTGACTCCTCAACTGACTTAAGACCGGAAAAGTGAAGCACAGAATTTACGTTGTAACTTGAGAAAATATTCATGAGCAGCGACGAGTTGCCAACATCCCCCTCTATGACGACCGGGCCTGCCCCACATATCTTTTCAATACCGCTAATTGACTCTTTCGACGAATTAGAAAAGTTATCGAGCACTATTGGGTTATACCCCGCCTCAATGAGCGCCACTACGGAGTGGCTCCCTATATATCCTGCTCCTCCTGTTACTAAGACATAGTTGCTCATCTAGTTCTCCAGCACTTCAGTTGCTGAGTAGCCCCATGCTTGCATTTCTAAGTTGTCCCGAGGAACATAGCTCTTATTCCCAGTCCCATTATAAAGAAACTGCCTAGTCCGTATAGTAAAAACTTTTTGTTTCCGATGGTGTTTCGGTAACCGTAGAGAAGAGCAATTGCAATAATCATTGAAAATCCATACAAATAATGAAAATCATTTGGTTCTACATTCTCTTTTGATTGTATGGCGACTCCGATAATGGCTTGTACAAAGACAATAATTTGGGCAGCGATGATAGCTACCCAGAAGAATCGCGTTGATTGAATACTTCTCCTGTCAAGGAGGATGCCCCAAAATCCTGCTATTGCATTCGTAAATATAAGGAAAAAAGCGACTGTATTATGCAGATCCCTCAAGCCCACTAGTTTCTCAATCGCTTTCTTTAGAAGCAACAGAGACTGTGTAGTGCCATAACTCCGCCGATAGGTTCAGAGGCTTTTCTCTTGCTCCTTCAACGGGTTTATGAGCATGAGCAGCTTGTCCTGACGATCGCCATTTTTCAAAGGATGCATCGTCAAGCCATCTGGTAACGACCAACCACTGATTTCTTCCGTCTTCAGGCTCCCATAGCTCAAATCCCTCAAATCCTTCTGTGCCGTCAACTGCACCTGCCCTAGCGGCAAATCTGCTTGCTACTTCCCTACCGATACCTTCAGGAACTGTAATTGCGTTTATTTTTATTACTGTCATATCCCAATAATGGCAGGTACATAACGCTTATGCGGAGTTCAGGTGATTAAAGAATTAAGCTGACCGAATTTATTTAATTATATTTTGTTCTCTGAGCATCAATATTTCGTCTGTTGTCAAACCTAAGCCTGATAGAACTTCCTCCGTATTTTCGCCCGCGTGAGGTGGAGGGGATGACACTGACCCAGGAGTTCTACTAAATCGTGGTGCTGGCGCAGGCTGCATTACTCCCGCAATTTCAATGAACGTGCCCCTCTCTTTGTTGTGGGGGTGTTCATATGCCTCATCCATTGAGAGTACAGGTGCAAAGCATACATCTGTTCCTTCCATCAGCTCTTCCCATTCCAATCTGGTCTTTTCTTTAATTGCATTACCTATTTTCAATTTCATTTCTGCCCATTTAGTTCTGTCCATCTGTTTAGGGTTCTCGCTTTGGTCAATTCCTGTTATACGAAGAAGTTCAGAGTAGAACTGGGGTTCGATTGAACCTATTGATATGAATTCTCCGTCTGCGCATTCGAAGACATCATAGAAAGGAGCTCCTGTGTCAAGAAGGTTTGTACCCCGATCTCCCCACATCCCCATGGCTTTGAATGAATGCATCATTGTGGAAAGGAGTGCAGAACCATCCGTCATTGCTGCATCGATTACTTGGCCTTTTCCGCTTTCAGCTGCTTCAACTAATGCAGCACATATTCCAAGAGCGAGTAGCATTCCTCCTCCTCCGAAATCTCCTACAAGGTTGACTGGGGGTATGGGCTTTTCGCCGTTACGGCCTATCATTCCCAGCACCCCAGATAACGCAATGTAATTTATATCATGTCCTGCCATTGAAGAGTATGCCCCTTCCTGCCCCCAACCTGTCATCCTTCCGTATATCAATTTGGGGTTTCTAGCTAGACATTCTTCGGGGCCTATACCTAGCCGTTCTGCCACTCCAGGTCGAAAACCTTCAATGAGCGCATCGGCTTCCTGAACTAGCTTTAGAACGGTTTCGATACCCTCGGGCGTTTTGAGGTTCAACCCGACTGACCTTCTTCCTCGATTGAGCAGGTCTAGGTTGGGAGAATCCGGCATAGTATCGGGGACAGCTGATGCTCGGTCGACCCTAATTACATCCGCTCCTAGATCAGCCAATAACATGGCACAAAATGGGCCTGGGCCTATTCCTGCTATCTCGACGATACGTTTACCTGAGAGTGGACCCACTAGAACCTCCTGCTAGTTCATTTCATTGTTTATTGAAGACATTCTTATTTCAAACTCAACTTTTCGCTATTTTTTATTAAAGCTTTATTGAGTCAACTGAGATATTTCTCTTTTGATTAGTTCGGGTTTTGGAAGTAATTCATACACTGATCTCTTGTTGTCCGAGTGTTCAATAGATAATGTTCCGAATCCAAAGAGCCGCCCCATGATGCTCTGATGAGAGATGACCGCTGTGACTCTTGACAATGGAATCTCATAGGTATTCAGTTCAAGGGTTCCATGTCGGAAAACAACTCGTTGTGTGGTGATAAAAAATCTCTCTTGCCTGTAATTGATATAACGGGCGAAAAAGATAAGAGCGAACCAAAACCAAGCAAGTAAAAACCACCACATGTCGGTAAGTAGATAGCAAACGATTGCGATTCCAGATACAGCTAAGAATCCTACGAACGATTTGGTTAGCGCAAGGACGTGCTTGCGGAGTTCTAACATCACTGTTTCATTATCGTTTAGCGACAGTTTTTGATAACCCATGGTGGTATCACTCTAGTGCTTTATTTTCGTCGAATAACTTCTTCACTAGATACTTAACGGAGTTACACGATAGTCTCATTCCGTGGAGTTTCTTGATAAAAATATGACTTCGAGCCAATTTGATGCTGTTCGCTCTGATGCACGCCATTTGCGAATACTTGCGGGTGCCGGCACCGGAAAAACTCGAGTTCTGACGCATCGGATTGCTTATCAAATAAATGCTGTTCGAATAGAGCCTGAACACTCACTTTGTTTAGCTTTTACGAACAAAGCGGCCACTGAAATTAAAAGAAGAATGGAATCGATGGGTGAAGCTTCATTAGTGGACGCTGGGACGTTTCATTCAATTGCTTATAGGCAGGTTAAAGCTAGGTGGAAGGATCTTGGCGTTAGAGACGAACCTGATTTGATTAGTAATCGAGCAAGTTACCTTTCGCGTATTCTGCCCAAAAGTTTTGATAATGCGGAGCGTAATTTTATTTTGGCTGAAATCAACTGGGCTACTGCGAGAAGAATTTTAGTTGACGATTATATTTCGGAAGCTGAAAATGCTGGACGGGTAGATATCTTTCCTTTTGCCTCGGTGGCTGAGTATTTTCGAAAGTACTCAGAGTCGAAAAGAAAAGGGAATTTCATTGACTTTGATGACATAATCCAGCTTGCAATAAAGTTCTTGGCCGAAGATGCAAATTATGCCGAGGCTCGGCATTGGAAATATAGAGATTTATTCGTTGATGAATTTCAAGATGTCAACCCTCTACAATTTGCGCTTCTTCAGGCTTGGTTAGGCTCCCGAAGCTCGCTGACAGTTGTAGGAGACCCTTGCCAAGCAATCTATTCGTGGAATGGAGCAGACTCTAGGTTTTTGAATGATTTTGAGAAGTATTTCCCAGATTCGCAAACTATT
>CENF01220249.1_pt1 | contig 26766 bp, 24 predicted proteins | sample 361291 | NCBI WGS metagenome assembly CENF01 (sample SAMEA2619399, study PRJEB7988) | marine metagenome | isolation source: saline water (ENVO:00002010), including | reverse complement strand
TCTTAAAGCAAAGATTATAACTCTTGATAAAGAGACTAGAAAAATGTCTCTAGGTGTTAAACAATTGACACCAGACCCTTGGACTGATATTGCAGCTAACTTCCCAATAGGATCTAAACATAGTGTTTTAGTGAAAAACTTTACAAACTTCGGCATCTTTGTTGAGTTGGTTGAAGGGATTGATGGGCTTGTTCACATCTCTGATCTATCTTGGACTAAGAAAATTAAACATCCTGCTGAATTTACTCAAGTTGATGCTAGACTTGATGTTATTGTGCTAGAAATTGATAAAGAAAATAGAAAGATAAGTTTAGGGCATAAACAATTAGATGAAAATCCTTGGGATGAATATGCCAAAAAGTTTATAGGTGGTGAAGATTATGAGGCAACTGTTATAGAGGTGTTTGATAAGGGTGCACTTATTTCTTTATCAGATGAAGTAGAGGCTTTTGTCCCTAGAATGCATTGTGAGAAAGAAGATGGGTCCTTAATCTCTTTGGGAGAAAAATTAAATTTCAGGATATTAGAATTTTCTAAAGAGAACAGAAAGATCTTAGCATCTCATTCGGTAATTTTCAAGCAAGAACTTGAAGCTGCAAGAAAAAAATCAGCTAAAGCTACTAAGAAGGTCATGAAGAAGATGGAGGACGATAAGAAACAATCCACTTTGGGTGATTTGGACACCTTAGCTGCTCTGAAGGAAGATATAGAATCTAATAAATAATATTGAGGCCTCATTTATGGGGCCTTTTTTTTGCTATGTTTGTTGAGTAATGTTAGAGGAAAGAGAAATATTAAATAAAGAGTCAATTGTTATCACAATTGAAAGATTATGTCATCAGTTAATAGAAACTCATAATACTTTTGATAATACTGTTTTGATTGGGGTGCAGCCAAGGGGCACTTACTTAAATAATAGGATTCTAGAAAAGTTGGAGCTCATAGTCTGTAATAGCAATATCGAATCAGGGAATGTAGATATATCATTTTATCGAGATGATTTAATGAGAAGAGATGAGCCGATTGTTCCTGAGATAATGGATATAAATATTTCACTTGAGGGAAAGAATGTAGTGTTAATTGATGATGTTTTATTTACAGGAAGATCAATAAGGTCAGCAATTGATGCTCTTATGACCTTCGGAAGACCAAGATCTGTTGAACTATTAACTTTGATTGATAGAAGATTTAGTAGAGATCTACCAATACAGCCTAATTATGTTGGGAAAGTGATTGATGCGATCGAATCTGAGAAAATAATTGTTGAATGGAAAGAAAATACTGGAGTTGATAGAGTGTTAATTAGAAAATCAAAACAATGAGCAACTTATCAGTTGACCATCTATTAGGAATAAAATATCTTAAGAAGTCAGATGTTGAGTTGATTTTCAAAACTGCAGATAATTTCAAGAAGATTATTAATCAACCTATAAAGAAGGTTCCTTCTTTAAGAGATATTACAATTGCAAATTTGTTTTTTGAGGATTCAACACGCACTAAGTTGTCTTTTGAATTAGCTGAAAAAAGACTTTCAGCAGATGTGATAAACTTTGCTTCAGGATCTTCTTCAGTTAAGAAAGGAGAGACACTGCTTGATACTGTGAATAATATATTAGCTATGAAAGTAGATATGATTGTGTTGCGCCATCCTAATCCTGGCGCATCAGTTTTCTTATCTAGGAATGTGGATGCTAAGATAGTGAACGCGGGCGATGGAACTCATGAACATCCTACACAAGCTCTGCTTGATACTTATTCAATTAGAGAAAAGTATGGTGAAGTTAGAGATAAGAGGATTGTGATTATTGGAGATATTTTGCATTCAAGAGTTGCACTCTCTAATATATATTGTTTGCAAAAGCTTGGAGCAGAAGTTAAAGTTTGTGGACCATCTTCGTTAATGCCTAAACATCTAGACTCGTTAGGGGTAACACACTTCTCTAATCTAAAGAAGGCTTTGGAATGGTGTGATATTGCGAACGTTCTAAGAATACAGTTAGAGAGGCAGGATGTAAACTATTTCCCATCGTTAAGAGAATATTCTATGCTTTATGGGATTGATAAAAAAATACTTGATAGTTTAAATAAAGAAATAACTATTATGCATCCTGGCCCGATAAATAGAGGAGTCGAATTAAGTTCGGATGTAGCAGATTCAAATCATGCAATTATTCTTGATCAAGTTGAGAATGGTGTAGCTGTTAGAATGGCAGTGCTGTTTTTATTAGCAGGTAAAATCCAGGGAAACTAAGAAATGGATCTTCAGAAATCAATATTAGTATTTAAGCTTGGTGAGTATAATAATTTCTCAGATCTAGATGTCACCTCTGAGATAAAACATTTTATTGCTGATTTGAGCGGTGTGAGTATAGATGTGGCAAAGAGTGTTACAAATAAATTTATTACATTTGGCAACAGTATTTCCGCTGTTAATCGATCCTTTGTGGTAGTTTGTGAGTTTTCTTTCGATGATACCTTAACAATTGTTCCAACTTTACAAGAGGCTTACGATTATATTGAAATGGAGGAAATCGAAAGACAATTAGAATTATAGACTAAAATTAATAAATATGGGAAAAATATTACTTGTTTCAACTTTTTTGTTTTCAGCTTTCTTCGCAAATGCTCAATGTACACCTGACCCTCAATATACAGCCCCTGGTATTTATCCTGACACCGCTACTGGCCTTGCGCCAGCATATGTTGATCAATCTTACTCTGAGGATATTACAGTAATTACACCTACTGATACTGTTGTTGATATTTTAGGACAAGCGCTTCAAGTAACTATTGATAGTATTAGTTTAACCTCTGTCTCAGGATTGCCTCCAAATTTCTCATACTCTTGTAACCCCCCTAGTTGTGGCTTCCCTGGTGGAACTATAAAGTGTGCAGAGCTTTACTCATTAGTAGATCCTTCTGCTGCTGATATAGGAGTTTATCCTATTGTTTTTGAAACAACATCTTATGCAAGTAATGTACCTTTTCTAGGCACCTTTACCCAGGATGATGTTATTGATTACTATTATATAGAGATATCAGCTGCGACTTCGACAATTAATCAGTTTGATGATGCTACATTTGAGCTTAAAGGGATTTATCCAAATCCTGTGGTCAATCAAGCAAGAATTCAGTTTGTTTCAGGCAATCAGGGCGCTACCATATTTAAGATTTATAATTTATTAGGAAAGGAGATAGAATCTCGTTCTTTTTCATCTCTTAGGGGGATTAATACTATGAGTTTAGATTTTTCTTCATATCCTGAAGGGATTTATTTATACTCAATAAATAATGGGAGTAAAATCTTGACTAAAAGGGTAGTTGTAGTTAATTAATGCCATTTAAGTTAACCATTTTAGGATGTAGTTCTGCTATTCCTACGATTAATAGAAATCCAACCGCTCAATTAATGAATGTAAATGAGCGGTTTTTTTTGATCGACTGTGGAGAAGGAACCCAGGTCCAATTACGGAAATATCAATTAAGTTTTCAAAGAATTAATCATATTTTTATTAGTCATCTTCATGGAGATCATTATTTTGGTTTGATTGGTTTGATAAGTAGTATGCATCTCCTAGGCAGAAACAAAGAATTACATATTTATGCTCACAAGGAATTAAAGGAGATTGTTGATCTACAACTAAAAGCGTCTAATACTGAGCTTAACTATCCTTTGTTTTTTCATTCTTTACCTGAAGTTGATGAGACTATCATTCTAGAGGATGATAATATTAGGATCTCCAATCTGATTCTAGATCATTCCATTAAATGCTCTGGTTTTTTATTTGAGGAGAAAAGAAGTTCTCGCAGGATAATAAAGTCGAATGTAGAAAAATATAATGTTCCATTTGATAAAATGAATAGTTTAAAAGATGGTGCTGATTGGATCAACCCGCAGGGGGAGATTATTAGTAACGATATTTTAACAACTGAGAATTCTTTGCCGCATAAGTATGCTTTTTGTTCAGACACTAGGTACAATGAGTCCTTAATTGAGAAGATTAAAGGAGTTGATTTATTATATCATGAAACAACTTTTATGAAAGATTTAGAAGATAGAGCCATCAAAACAGGCCATTCTACTACTTATCAGGCTGCTGCAATAGCTAAGAAAGGAAAAGTTAAAAAGCTGCTGATTGGTCATTACTCTCAGAGATATAAAAACCTAGAAGATTTATTGCAAGAGACTAAAGATATATTCTCTAATACCTCATTATCTTCCGCTGGTTTAGTTATTGATTTTAAAGAAATTTAGTGTTTATTTTTATTGGTATATTTGCATGATTAATGACACTATGAGGCAGATATTAATAATTATATTTTTTTTAAACGTTTTTGTAGGTAGATCGCAGGTAGTTTCTGACTCTGTAAGGGAATTTAACTGTTATCATGATGGGGCGATTTTTTTAGATATTGTCCCAGGTTCATTAGTTGATTGGTACTTTAATGATGATTCATTAGGCCTTATACCTGTGTCTACAATGCAAAATATTGTATTTAATGGTTTAGATACACTATTTACTCAAGAGTGTGGTACTTATAAAGTTGTATTTAATGTAGATACTTCTTTCTTTTTTGTGGGATGTCCATTAGGATCTGGAGGGTCACAGCTTAATGTCAAATGTTTTGGAGACTCAACAGGTATGTTGAAAAGAGTTGCCCATTCTGGTTCTCCTCCTTATCTCTATGAATGGTACAAGAATGGTGTAATGTATTCATCTGGCTCTAATGATACCCTCTTTGATAATCTTGGGATTGGATCTTATAAGATAGTTATTAATGACTCTATAGGTTGTTCAGACTCTATAGTAAGTAATATTGCTTCTCCAATGGCATTAACTTTTGATACAATTTATACTAATGACATTAATTGTAGAGGCGTAAATACAGGTAGTGTTGCTTGTTCTGTCTCTGGAGGTAAGAAGTATACAATTGCTGAATTTTATGATTATTATATAATTAATTTACATTCAGCCGATACAGTTTCTTGGGTAACAAGGGATAGTAGTTCCTTAAATGTTTCTTCAATATTAAACCCATATCTAATGACTTTTGATAGTCTATTTGCTGGTGATTATATTCTTTCTGTGGCAGATTCTTTTAGCTGTGTATTAGAAATGATATTTGAGATTAGAGAACCAGTCGATTATATAACTTTTGGATCTACAACAGATATATTGCTTTGTGAGTCTGATTCTGGATATCTAAAGATTGATAGTGTTTTGGCAGATAGTATTTTAGGAAGTCAGAATATTTCTTTTGGTTTTTCATATGATCTGATAAATGGTATTCATCTTGATTCAATTTATGCCTCTTCAGGTTGGTATGATATATATGTTTATGATTCAACATATTTTTGTCTTGATACTGTTCCAATTAGGTGTGAGGCCTTATATGAAATTAAAGTTTTCGAAACTATTACTCCAATTTTATGTTTTGGAAATCAATCCGGTAGTGTGATAATCGACTCTATTATTGATGGGAATATGCCTTATGATGTACAGTGGGGGGGGGTAAATAGTGCTGCGCTTTCTGCAGGCACCTATTTGGTTCATATTGTAGACTCTATAGGGTGTTTACATACTGAAACATATGTTATCCCTCAAGGGGATCAGATTAATCCAAATCCAGTTCTATTTCATCCTTCTTGTTATGGAGATGCTAATGGAATGATATCTATAGATATTACGGGTGGAACAGGTCCATTAAGCTATTACTGGTTAAATGGTACCGGTACATCTGATTCCTTGTATGGTTTAGTGTCAGGCATTTACACTTTAATTGTTCTTGATTCTGTAGGGTGTAATGACACTTTTGGTCTTTCTTTACAGGATCCACAATTACTTGAACTAGAACCGATTGTCTTAGATTCAATTTTACCTTGTTCTGAAGCTTTGACTGTAATTAATAATGTAATCTCTGGAGGGACTTCCCCTTATTTAATAAGTTGGAGTGATGGGGATACGAGCCAGCAAAGAGTTGTGGGCGCTGGTTATTATAGTGTTGAGATAGTAGATGTAAACGGTTGTCTTGCAAATGAGAGTATTTTAATTACAGCACCCGATTCATTAGATATCACATTATCATATACCAACATGAGTTGTATAGAAGGAGCTACTGCAACTGTTATTGCAACTGGTGGAGTGTCTCCGATTTCATATTTATGGAATACAGGAGATACTACTCTTACAATCGATTCTTTATGGGAGCTTAAATATTGGGTAATAGTAACTGATTCATGTGGAGCATCTGTTACTGATACAATCTATCTAGATTATTACGAGTTGAATACAGCAGTGTATTATGATGATTCAACTCACACTGCTGAGGTAGTAATAGAGAGTACAACGTCCTCAGGTCCTTTTGAGCATGTCTGGTTAAATATTTTTAATGATTCAATTGGTAGTGGAGAGATCTCACCTGTTTTGTGTGAAGGCACCTATTTTGTTACTACTATTGATTTGTCTAATAACTGTAGCGTTACGGATACGGTCTTAGTTACTTTCTTTATTCCTGGAGGACTTGTTGATATTACTACAGTTACAGTCTATCCAGATTCTAGTCTTTGGGGTTTTTCTCCTTACACTTATTTGTGGAGTAATGGAGAGAACTCAGTACATGCTGATATTTGTCCAGGTGATCATTGGGTTGAGGTAACAGATATTAATAATTGTTTGGTTAGAGAGGATTTTACTATTAATAGTCTACTAATTTCATTAGATCCTGAATCTGCTATTATTGAATGTAATTTAGAAAATATAGATATCGATTTAGAAGCTTCAGCAACAGGTGGTGTTGAGCCATATTCTTTTGAATGGTGGAATGGTTCTATAGAGAATCCAATAAATTTAGGGATGAGTCCTGGAGATTTTAGCGTCACTGTTATTGATGCTAATGGTTGTGAAGAAGATACGGCCTTTGTGATTACTACTATGACATCTGAGTGTGTCCCTAATGTATTCTCTCCAAATGGCGACACTAAGAATGACACTTGGAGCTTGGAGGACACCTTTCTATACGAGGATAGTGAGGTGAGAATCTATGGCAGGTTTGGGAAATTGCTTTTTCAGTCGGTTGGGTATCATGATAAATGGGATGGAACTAATGAGAAAGGGAATGATGTTCCTGATGGTGTTTATTTTTATTCTATTCAAATTGGTCATGGATTTGATCAGATTAATGGCACAGTTACAATTTTGAGATAAGTTTTCGGATCTTTATTAATTGATGTGGTTCGAACCACTTTATTTCTTTATCTTTTCTAAACCACGTTAACTGTCTTTTAGCAAATCTTCTTGTGTTTTTCTTTATATCCTCAACTGCTCTCTCTAGCGTATTTTCACCATTTAAGAACCCAAATATCTCTCTATATCCAACTGTCTGTAGGGCATTATTTTGTTGGAAATTGAGTAATGAATCTACTTCTTTAAGTAGACCTTCCTTCATCATTATGTCAACTCTATCATCTATACGCTTATATAGTATACTTCTTTCTATATTTAGTCCAATTTTGATTATTTTGAATGATCTTTCTTTTGTCTTGTTTGATTTAAATGAAGAGATCTTTTTTCCTGTCTCTTGGAATACTTCTAGTGCTCTTAATAATCTTTGAGGGTTATTTGTATCGTAATTTGAGTAGAACTCAGGATCAAATCTTTTTATCTCTTTTTGAAGCCAAGCTAAACCCTTATTGCGATATTCAACAGTTGCCCGCTCCCTTATCTGCTTAGATATTTTTGGAATCTTGTCAAATCCTTTACAGATTGCATTAATATATAGTCCAGAACCACCAACTGCAATAATTGTATTATTAGTTTGATGTAATTTTTTAATTAGCTTAATTGCATCAATCTCGAACTTACCTGCATTGTAGTCTTCCGTTATACTTAAATTGTGTATAAAATGATGTTTTACTTCAGCTAGATTTTTTTTGCTTGGAGGTGCAGAGCCAATTTTAAGTTCTTTGTAGAATTGTCTAGAGTCACACGATATTATGTCTGCATTAAGTTCCTTAGCAAGTGCAATACTTAGATGTGTTTTCCCAATTGCGGTAGGCCCAACAATAAATATAACTTTCTTAGTATGGGTAGTCATCTAATTTGTCTGCTTCCTCTTCAAATTCTTTATCTGATTCGAAAATTATATTGGGCGCTTCTTCTGGCATATTACCAATACTCTTAATTACCTCAATTGTTTTAGATTTATTGTCTGTCTCTTTTGAGTAAGAGACAAGAAATCTCCACATCTTCATAAAATCATAAACATAAATTAGTTGTCTGCTTGTCTTTGATAAGACTGAAGCTATTGTTATTTCATTCATATCAAGCATTGAGCTATCTTTATCGTCTATTTTGAAAAGTGGAATTTCGTATAGAAGTTCAAATTCTTCATTAGTCTTATAAAATGAAGCCATTTCGTTTTTCTCTAATCTTAGTGAATCAATAATTATATCATGTAAATCCTTCAAAGATTTTTCAGCTGGGATTTCTATGTCTCTAATGACATCAGTTTTGTGCTCTAAATGTATTTGGATTATGTATCTCATATCACAGGATGTAAATTTAACTTTTTAGCTATTTTAATAACAAATGCAAGAGCTTCCTTCTTATTGTTGTTTATTTTTCCATCAAGTATGGCATTCTTAATAGCACTCTTGAGAATTCCAATTTCATGCCCTTGCTTCATATTAAATATTTTCATAATTTCTAAACCATCAACAGGAGGTTGGAAGTTTCTTATATGGTCTTTTGCCTCTACATCTTTCAATTTCTGTCTTACAAGTTTAAAATTATTGAGATATTTCTTAACTTTGTTGGGATTCTTAGATGTGATATCTGCATCACATAAGGTCATAAGGTCTTCTATGTCATCTCCAGCATCAAAAAGTAATCTTCTAATGGCAGAGTCAGTAACAATATCTTTAGCAAGCACAATTGGTCTTAAATGTAGCCTAACAAGTTTTTCAACATAGCGCATTTTCTCATTTAGCGGGAGTTTTAATCTTCTAAAGATTCCAGGAACCATTTTGCCACCAATAAATTCATGTGTATGGAAGGTCCATCCATGTCCTTCCTCATATCTTTTAGTCTGTGGTTTTGCAATATCGTGTAAGATAGCAGCCCATTTTAACCAAAGATTATCTGTATCTTTACTAATATTATCTAAAACTTCAATCGTATGATAGAAGTTATCTTTATGCTTATGATTTCCAACAGCATCAACTCCTTGGAGTTTGACAAATTCAGGAAAGAATTGGTGTAGTAGCTTGGTATTAAACAACATTTTAAACCCCCTAGAAGGGGTAGGGGTTAGAATAATTTGATTTAGCTCTACTGTGATCCTTTCTTGTGAGATTATAGATAGACGCTCTGCATTCTTGATAATTGCCTGGTAGGATCTCTTGTCAATTTCGAAATTTAATTGTGTTGCAAATCGTACTGCCCTCATCATCCTTAGAGGATCATCACTATACGTTTTGTTAGGATTTAGAGGAGTTCTAATGAGTTTTTTGTCTAAATCTTTTTGACCATTAAAAGGATCAATTAGTAATCCATAATTCTTCTTATTCAGCTGGATGGACATGGCGTTAATAGTAAAATCTCTCCTGTTCTGGTCGTCTTCTAAAGTGCCGTCTTCCACTATGGGCTTCCTGCTTTCTGATCGATATGACTCTTTCCTAGCCCCTACAAATTCATAATTTGAATCCTTATAATTAATCATTGCAGTTCCAAATTTCTTGAATACTTTCAATGTAGCCTCATCTCCAAGTTTTAAGACTGTTTTCTGAGCTAATTTGATTCCGCTTCCTATGCAGACAAAATCAATATCAGTTTTTTTCTGATTACGTTTTAGAAGCAGATCACGAACCCACCCACCCACAACATATGTAGGATAGTTTAATTCATCGCTAACGATCTGAATTATTTTAAATATTGGTTCTTTTAAAGCTGCAGAATAATTCACTATCTTATTTTTATAATGCTTCCGTCTTCGTTAATTTTTAAGATAACAGAAGGAGACTCCATTAACTCATCTTGACGCAAATTTACTATATAATCAACATTGGTTTTTATTTTTTCAGAAATTTCTGAGAATTTTTTTGGATTAGCTACTCCACTAATATTAGCAGAGGTTGAGATAATGGCTTTCCCAAGATTTTTTATTAGTTTCTGGCAAAAATAATCTTTTGTAATTCGTATGGCAGCCGAGCCATTACTTGCTAATAGCTTTCTACTTAGCCCTTTAGTTGTAGGGTAAATAATTGTAGTCGGACTTGATGTTATATCTAGGTCAGGAATTTTTCCTGTTATATTCTTTAATTGTTGTTTGTCTGCTACTAATGAAATAAGTGCTTTACTATCTACTCTTTTCTTTATTTTAAATATTCTTGAGACTGCATCAGAATTTGTAGCATCACAACCAATACCCCATATAGTATCGGTAGGATAAAGTATTATCCCTCCTTTTTTTAGGATATTTAATGCGTTATTAATTTCTATTTGCATCTCGGTATTTTTGAAGATAATGATAACGCATCTTTACGGCTCTTGCTTGATATGATGATATGACAAAACCTACATATCCGTCTAGTATTCCAAGGTGAAGAATATAATGTCTAAAGAACCTAAATAGAGGTTTAATCTTAGTGTGATAGATATTAATCTCTTTTACTTTATTATCATAGTCTTCTGCTTGCCATCTGGCATATCTTTCTAATTTTTTCAAATAAATTTCTTTAGTAATGAATGTGTTGTGGATTATTTTATTTTTTAATATTCCTATTTTCCCATTACTTATGATCTCAGCATGAACATGCTTGTCTTCATATCTACATTCATCTCGTTTAAATAGACGGATAACTTTATCTCCTCTCCATCCACTGAATCTTACCTTTCTATCCATAAAGTAGTTCTGTCTTCTGATCCAAAAGCCACTTATTCCAGATTTTGAGTTAATGGTATCTGTAACCTCCTTTCTTAACTCAGGAGTCACTCTTTCATCAGCATCTAGAAGAAGAATCCATTTATGTTTTGCCTGAGGGATTGCCCAGTTTTTTTGTGAAGCAGAGTTTTTATATTCTCTATGTAAGATAGTATGAGCAAGTGGAGTGGCTAGTTTTACTGTGTTATCCTTACTGAAGGAATCGACAATCATTATCTCATCAGCAAAATCAACTGACTTGATGGCAGCAATAATATTGTGCTCTTCGTTTCCTGTAGGGATAATAGCAGTCAGTTTCTCCATTTATAGACTAGTGTAAACACGCATTAAACTCTTTGCGATTTTATCATCTGTGAAATTCTGTGCATATTCAAACCCTTTCTCTCTCATTCTATTTTTTATGCTAGACGAGTTTTGTATCTCAATAATTGCTTCTTTCATCTCCGAGACTAGTAAGGGGTTAATATATCTTGAATGAGGCCCTCCAGTCTCTAAGAAACACCCTCCTTTTGATGTAATAACAGGGGTCTTAGAAAACAATGCTTCTAGGATAGGGATGCCAAACCCTTCAAAGATTGAAGGGTAGATCATAATTTCTGCTGACTGATAAATCACAGCCATTTCTTTGAGCGAGAGCCCACTTAAAAAGATTATCCTATCAGAGAGTCTGTTTTTATCAATAAATTTTAGGCACTTGATTTTGTAAGATTTTCCATCGCCAATAACAACTAGATTTTGCTTGGGAAGTTCTTTAAGTGTGTGTAAGATTGTAAGTAAATTTTTGCGTTCTTCTATATTGCCTACATACAACAAATAATCTTCTGGTAATCTGTGTTTATTAATTACAGCTTTCTTCTGCTCTTTGGTGATCTCACTTTGGAATATCTTATTGCAACCCTGATATACTACATTGATTTTTTCTCCTGGCACAAGGAAATAGTCCATTATATCTCTCTTGGTTTGTTCGCTTACTGCAATAATTTTATTGGCCCTCACACAAGCTGATTTGAATTTTCTGTGATATATCTTTCTGTCAATAGCTGTAAAAAGATCAGGGAAACGAATAAAAATAAGATCATGAATAGTTACTATGGTTTTGATTGAGGTCGTTTCTATGCCAAGAGGCAACTCATTGCTCAAGCCATGATATATATCTATCTTATTAGTAGATAAATCTTTAACAACACTTTTGCTTCTCCAATATGGTTTTAGTACTCTATTAAGTAATGATTCTGGTGTGCAGACAAAGGTGTTATCTCTATCCGTAATAAAATTCATTCTAGGGTTTTGATTATCTTCAGGGGTATAAAGGAAGTATTTATTATCAGAAAAATAATATGATAAGACTCGGATAGTATCACGAGAATAGTTGCCTAGACCAGTTTTATTCGAGAACGCTCTTTTGGCATCAAATCCTATTCTCATTATATAGCTACATTATAATCCCTCAGTGCATCATTTAATGAGGTTTTCTTATCTGTACTTTCTTTTCTTTTGCCAATAATAAGAGCACAGGGAACCCCATAGTTTCCTGATGAGAATTCTTTATTATAAGTTCCTGGAATAACTACTGAATTTGAAGGTATCATTGCTTTATATTCGATAGGGTCTGTACCACTAACGTCAATGATTCTTGTAGAAGCTGTAAGTACCACATTTGCTCCAAGTACAGCCTCTTTTCCTACTTTTACCCCTTCTACTACTATCGATCGAGATCCAATAAAAGCATTATCTTCAATAATAACAGGAGAGGCTTGAATAGGCTCTAGGACACCACCAATTCCAACTCCACCTGAGAGGTGTACGTTTTTTCCTATCTGAGCACATGAACCAACAGTTGCCCAAGTATCTATCATTGTACCGCTATCTACATGAGCCCCTATATTTACATAAGAGGGCATCATTATAACTCCAGGAGCTAGATAGGACCCATAACGAGCTATTGCATGAGGTACGACACGTACACCAAGCTTTTCATAGTCACCTTTTAGTTTCATCTTGTCATGAAATTCTAATGCCCCAACTTCTATTGTTTTCATCTTACAAATAGGAAAATAGAGGATAATTGCTTTCTTCAACCAGTCATTTATTTGCCATCCATTTCTGGTAGGTTCAGCTATACGTAATCTTCCCTTATCCAATTCCTCAATAATTGTATTAATACAATCAATAGTTTTTCTTTCTTGTAATTGTTCTCGATTCTCCCAAGTGCTTTCAATTATCTCTTTCCATTTATTCATAGGGCAAATATAATAATAGTTGTTGGGTTTTTTAATTATGATGTTGCTACTCAATAATAAGTTTGTTTATACTCTTATTTAGCTGGATTATGTAAATTCCTTTTGGAATATTACTTAGATTAATATCTAATTCATTTTCATCCTTGATTTTTGTGTAAATAGTCCTCCCCAATAGATTGCGTATTTGCACCACTCCTTTAGAGTTGGATATAATTGTCAAGTTCCTTTTTGTAGGGTTAGGAAAGATGCTAATTTTAGCATCCTGAATAGGATGAAGACTAATACTTACTGTGTTTGTGTCATTAACTACAGAGTCGCTAGTAAAGTATGAGATTCCTCCAGATAGATTGCCAATGATTATATCTGCCTGATTATCATCATTAATATCCGCTATTGCAATAGCCGATTTACCACCATCCCATATCGTGTTTACTGTGCTGGTTACTAATGTAAATTGTCCATCAAGGTTATTGTCAATATTTGTGAATTGATATATAGATCCACTAAAACTTCCAACAAAAAGTTGATATATTCCACTACTATCATAAAGTGTAGGATTGCTAAAGCCAGTGCTAATTAATGATTGATCAATGTCAATTCCTCCCCAGTTTGTAATTATAGTATCAAAGATTGGACTGTTTATTGATCCAGAATTAGGAAGAAAGTTGATTGTTCCGTCTTGCTCTCCAATAATTAGATCAGTTAGTCCATCTCGATTGACATCTATTAGTTGTGGTTGTGCAAATTGTCCGATATCTATATTTTGGTAGTTAGGAGCAGCGAGCTGAAAGTTTCCATTGCCGATATTGGTGAATAAATGTAATTTCCCATTAGCATCACCAATAATCAGATCTTTGTTATTATCTCCATCTATATCTCCAAAGGTTGGGCTTAGATTAAGTGCTGGGATATTTAATTGAGTATTTAGATTTGTTGTCGATAAACCAAGCCAGTCTCTATTGATCAGGTTATATTCTGGGATGGAATCATTTCCAACATTTTCAAAAAGCGCCAATGATGAAATAGGGTCGTTATTTGGATTGTAATAACCATAATTTCCAATAACTAGATCTTTTAAGCCATCATTATTGTAATCATAGAAAGTTGGAAAAGCTGAAGTTCCAAGTTCTATCATGTCTACTTGCAGAAAGTCTTTTTGTACTAGATCAAAAATTGGCAGAGTATTTTGTCCAGTATTTTTGTAAAGCCAACAGCTTTCAAAGTTTTCTGAGTTGCTTTTACTATTAGTAGAGACAACAAGATCCTTGATTCCGTCATTAGTCACATCTAAATAATATGATGCGGGATATACATGTATATCGGCTGCAATAGTATTGTTATAATTTTGAGGGAATATAGAATCTACAGCTACCATAATCGCATTTTGATTGTCACCTCCATTTATTAAAAGATTTAGGTTGTTATAGCTGACATCCCCAAGTATTAAATCTTTGTCATTATCATTATCAATGTCAATGGCAAGTAGGGTAGATCCCGCATGTTTCTGTTTTGCATTTGAGAGATTGTTAGGTGTAAGTTGTGGGCATTGGCAATTTGGACAGTTTAATATATAAGAATTTAAACCTTCATAAAAGAGTCCCCAACAGCTCTCTGATAATTCAAAAGTTAAGGAATCACAAGTTCCGTAAAGCTCCATAGATAGATTTTTGTGATACTCAATAAAACCACCTAGAATTGAGAATGTTAGAACGTCTAAATCTCCATCATAGTCAACATCAGTAATTGCAGGTATATCAATAGGACTAATATAGATATTCAAGTTATTAGCACCATAGTCACTTAGTACTAATGGGGTGATTTGAGTGAACTCTAACTCATTGTTTGATGTATTTAAGTAGACAGACATGCCTCCTGAAGAATAAGTAAAAATATCATTTCTCCCATCACAATTATAATCGGTTAAAAGCGCCCAGTCATGAAGAGTAGGAAAGTTTTTTCTGTATCTTGGCGCATAAACAAAAGTTCCGTTATCATTAACAAATGGACTTAATTTATTTCCTGATTTGTCAAAAACTACAAGATCCATTATTCCATCTAAATTCAAATCAATATTTGAGAACTGACCTGCATTTATTCCTCCAGAAAGTGCAGATGAAAATTGTAATCCACTCTCCTTAAAGATTAGAGAGGTATCTCGGTTTAAGATCATTTGTGAAAATACTACCTGGGTAGAAGCAAATATCGTAAGTAAAATTGAGAATAGTGATTTCATTTGGAATGATTTTCTGCAAAATAAGGGATTATTTTTATAAAGTAGGAGTCTTAAAGAACATAATCTTACATACTCAATAGTCACTTTTTTATTTAGCATTTCTTATTTCAGTAGTTGTATTATTTGCTTTATAGTTCTATATTTGCCGACCTTTTAAAAAAAGAGAAAAAACCAAAGATTATGCAAAATAGAAATTTTATTAAAATCTTCACCATCTTATTCGCAATTGTTAGTTTATACCAACTATCGTTTACTTGGGTTGCAAGTGGAGTAGAAGATGATGCGGTGGCGTATGCTAGTGCTTATCCTGTAGAGCAGCAAGAAATGAAAGAAAAATTTTATCTTGATTCAGTAAATTCTGAACCCGTATATGATATCTTTCTAACTGAATACTCTTATGGGGATTGTAAGTCTAGAGAATTAAATCTTGGGCTTGACCTTAAAGGAGGAATGAATGTGACTCTTGAGGTAATGGTGGTTGATGTACTCAAGGCATTATCAAATAATAGCAAAGATTCTATCTTTACTATTGCTATTGCTAATACTTTAGATGCGCAAAAAAACAGTCAAGATGATTTTGTGACTTTATTTAGTGTCGAGTATGAAAAGCTTTCTCCAAATAACGGTTTAGCAGTTATTTTTGCTGCCCAATTGAAGGATAAAGTTAAGATTAATGCTTCCAATAATGAGGTTATTGATGTTTTAGCTGCTGAGGTAGAAGATGCAATATCTCGTTCGTTTAATATTTTAAGAAGTAGGATTGACCGTTTTGGGGTAACCCAGCCAAATATTCAGAGATTAGAGACTGCTGGAAGAATATTAGTTGAGCTTCCTGGCATTAAAGATCCTGAAAGAGCAAGAAAATTATTGCAATCTACAGCCCAATTAGAATTCTGGGAGACTTATGAATATAATGAATTATTTCAAGCATTTGAGTCTGCTAATACTTATCTAAGAAGTATTGAAACTCCAATTGAAGAAGTGACTGATAATAAAGATGCTGAAAGCAATGAAGTTGCTGAGGAATCTATTCAAGATTCTGAAGAATCAACTTTATTGGCTGATGTATTGGCAGATGATTCTTTATCAACTGATTCAGCTAGTTCCGGGTTGTCATTTGAAGAGTTTGCTACCGAGAATCCTTTTTATGCGGTTCTATATCCTAATGTGAACCAGCAAACAGGTCAGTTAAATCCAGGTCCTGTTGTAGGTGTTTGTGCGGTGAAAGATACTGCTCAAGTAAATACATACTTAAATGATCAAGCGATAATTAAATTATTTCCTGTGGATGTAGTTTTTTCTTATACTGTTAAGCCTTATGATCCTGATGGTAAATTTGTCCAGCTAGTAGCTTTAAAATCTAATAGGGGTGGTAAAGCAGCTATGGAAGGGGATGTTGTAACTGATGCTAATGAGGCATTTGGACAATTTTCTTCAACTGCTGAGGTGTCAATGGCAATGAATGCTGAAGGTGCAAAGCAGTGGAAAAGATTAACTGCTGATAATATTGGAAAGTCTGTGGCTATTGTACTGGATGGTTATGTTTATTCGTATCCAACCGTACAGGCTGAGATTGCTGGCGGTAGATCTTCTATCACAGGAGATTTCACTTTAGATGAGGCAAAAGATTTGGCTAATATTTTAAAGTCAGGAAAATTACCAGCACCTGCTCGTATTATTGAAGAAGCAATTGTAGGTCCCTCATTAGGGGAAGAAGCAATAAGTTCAGGTATGTCGTCATTTATTTTAGCTCTTATCTTAGTATTAATTTATATAGCATTCTATTATGGCGGTGCAGGATTAACTGCTAATACTGCCCTTTTAGTGAATATCTTCTTTATTTTCGGGGTATTGTCATCTTTAGGGGCTGTACTGACATTACCTGGCATTGCAGGTATTATCTTAACTATTGGTATGTCAATAGATGCAAATGTGCTTATTTATGAGCGTATTCGTGAAGAAATGAAAAACGGTAAAGGATTGAAATTAGCAATTACAGATGGTTATAATAGTGCTTATAGTTCAATTATTGATGCTAATGTTACTACATTATTAACGGGAATTATTCTTTATACTTTTGGAACAGGACCAATTAAAGGTTTTGCGACTACACTTGTTATTGGTATTTTAACTTCTTTATTTGCAGCAATATTTATTACTCGTCTAATTATTTCATCAAGATTAGCTAAAGGCAAAACTATCTCCTTTGCAACTAGAATGACTGAAGGAGCATTCCAAAATATTAATATTGATTTTGTTAAAAAAAGAAAAAGATTTTATATATTATCATTTGTTGTGATTTTATTGGGGGTAGGATCCTTATTTAATAAGGGTTTAAATTATGGAGTTGATTTTGTAGGAGGAAGAACTTACGTTGTTAGATTTGTTGAAACTGTAGACAATGAAGCTTTAAGATCAGCTTTGTCGGCTGTATTTGTTGATGAAGATGGTTTAAGGTACTCGCCACAGGTTAAGACTTTTGGTAATGATAATCAAGTTAAGATTACTACTTCATTTATGATTGAGAGTAATGAGATCACTACTGATGAAGTAGTAGAATCAAAATTATCAGAGGGCTTGGCAACTACTAGTCTTGAGTATGAGATTATGAGCTCACAAAAAGTAGGTCCTACTATTGCTGATGATATTAAAGATGCAGCTCTATGGTCAATTATCTTCTCGTTAATAGTAATTTTTCTATATATTCTAGTAAGATTTAGAAAATGGCAATTTAGTTTAGGTGCAGTTGCTGCAGCTTTTCATGATGTACTCATAGTACTATCTATCTTCTCTATATTTTATGGCATCCTACCATTCTCTTTGGAGATTGATCAGGCATTTATTGCTGCTATCCTTACAATTATCGGATATTCATTAAATGATACTGTGGTTGTTTTTGACCGTGTGAGGGAGTATATTAATAATAATAAGAAGAAAGAGGTACATGAAGTTATTAATGGCGCTCTGAATTCAACACTCAGTAGAACTATCAATACATCTTTAACAACTTTCTTTGTTCTTTTGATAATCTTTATATTTGGAGGAGAAGTAATTAGAGGATTTATGTTTGCATTAATGGTTGGGGTTATAGTTGGTACTTATTCTTCATTATTTATAGCATCTCCTATTATGCTAGATACAATAAAAAAGAAAAACTAATTTTATTAGTTTATAAATTTAATTAAAAAACCCTTTCATTGACAGGGTTTTTTTATTTTTGCTCTATGTTATTATTTATAGGGGGGCCTGAAATCTTGGTGATATTACTTTTTGTTATAATATTCTTTGGTTCAAATAAGATACCAGAACTTGCAAAAGGACTTGGTAAGGCAATGCGGGAAGTAAAAGATGCCTCTAGTGAGATTAAAAAAGAGATTCGTGACAGCGCAAGCTCTATCAAAGATGATTTTAATATAAAGCAATAATGAGTCCTATAATTTTACTGTTATTAGGTTTTGTTTTGTTGTTTTTTGGTGGTGAACTTCTAGTTAGGGGATCGGTATCTTTAGCTCTAATAATGAAAATATCTACTTTAGTTGTAGGGATGACAGTTGTATCTTTTGCTACTTCTGCTCCAGAACTATTTGTAAGCCTTAGGGCAGTATTTGAGGGCAGTAGTAATATAGCATTGGGTAATGCAATCGGATCAAATATTGCAAATATTGCTTTAGTACTTGGAATTACTGCAATCATATTCAGAGTCAAGATCTCAAAGCAAACCTTATCTTTAAATTATCCTATAATGTTTTGCGCATCTTTTATACTTGGGGTCGTATTGTATCTTTTTAATGGTATACCAGTTAATGTTGGATTTTTATTTGTGATTCTACTAATTTTATTTGTTTGGTTGTTAATCGCAAATTCTAGAAAAGAGCATCTAGAAGCTGCAACTAACGTAAGTGGAATTCTAGAGGAAGCTTCGAATGATTCTTTATTAAAGAGTGTCTTGCTGCTAATATCAGGTGTTTTCTTGTTGAAATATGGTGCAGACTTTTTAGTTGACTCTACTAAGATATTGGCTCAGAGTTTTGGTGTCTCTGATAGGATTGTTGCTGTAACTGTTGTCGCAATTGGTACAAGTATCCCAGAGTTGGCTACCTCAATTATAGCAGCATTAAAGAAAGAAGAAAATCTTGCTGTTGGTAATTTAATTGGATCAAATATCTTCAATATTCTTGCTGTATTAGGTATTACCGCTTTTTTTAAAGAAATAAATATGGATGACGCTGCTATATTCTCTTCTGATTATTGCTGGATGATGGCAATAACTTTCTTAGTAGGCTTATTGATTTATATCTTCTCAAAGCAATATATCTCCAGAAAAGAGGGTCTGTTTCTGATGTTGATCTACTTATTATATATGTATACTACGTTAGCTTAATTTATTTAACAATTTGTTGATAAATTGCTGTTGCCTGACCACTTTTCTAATTGTCTTTGAGTATTCTTTTCGATTATATTTGTCTCCATATTAATTTCTAAATTCAAAAAATCTATTATGAGATCTAAATTAGAGTACATTTGGTTGGATGGCTATGCTCCTACTCAGAATATGAGAAGTAAAACTAAAGTTGTTGAAGATTTTGATGGCACATTAGAGTCATGTCCTATTTGGGCCTTTGATGGTAGCTCAACTAGGCAGGCAGATGGGAGTTCTTCCGATTGCTTGCTAAAGCCAGTTGCTATCTTCCCTGATCCTAACAGAATAAACGGATTCTTAGTAATGACAGAAGTTCTAAATGCGGATGGAACCCCACATGATTCAAATGCAAGATCGCAAATAGATGATGATGACGATGACTTTTGGTTTGGTTTTGAACAAGAATATTTTGTAATGGATGTTGAGACTCAACTACCTTTAGGCTTTCCTTTGGGTGGGTATCCTGGACCTCAGGGGATGTATTATTGTTCAGTTGGAGGTAAAAATACACATGGGAGAGCTTTTGTAGAGGAGCATGCTGATTTATGTATTGAGGCGGGTATCAATTTCGAGGGAATCAATCAGGAGGTTGCTTGTGGGCAATGGGAATTCCAGTTGTTTGCTAAAGGGGCAAAAAGGGCAGGTGATGAGCTTTGGGTTTCTAGATATTTATTAGATAGATTAACAGAAGATTATGGCTATTATATAGAGTATCATCCAAAACCAGTTCAAGGAGATTGGAATGGTTCTGGGATGCATGCTAATTTCTCTGATTCTACTTTGAGAGAGTGTGGTTCTCAGAAAATTTACGAGAAAATTTGTGAAGCTTTTCGACCTGTTACCAAAGAGCATATTGAAGTTTATGGCGCCTATAATGATTTAAGATTAACCGGTCTTCATGAGACGGCATCAATTGATGATTTTAGTTATGGGATTTCTGATAGAGGAGCATCAATAAGGATCCCTATTATTACCGTTGAGAAAGGATGGAAAGGATGGCTGGAAGATAGAAGGCCGGCATCTAACGCTGATCCTTACAAGATTGCGGGAAGAATTATTAAAACTGTTAAGTCTGCAAAGCTATAATCATGTTAACAATCAGTTTGTTATAATTCTATTTTTGTGTTTTTATTAAGTTTATAAATTATTGTCTATTTTCGCCATAATTAATAAAAATCTTAAAATGAAAAAAATATTTCGTTTAATAGCCGTTGTTATTTTCTTATTTATGACTTCTCAATCTGAAGTCTATGCTCAAAAGAAAAGCAGGCAGATGAAAAAAGCTGATCAGGCTTTTACCTTAGAGAAATATTCGGATGCCATAAAATTTTATAAAAAAGCGTATAAAAAAACTAAAAATAGGGCTGTAAAAGTTGAGATTATTTTTAAGCAAGCGGAGTGCTATAGGATGTTAGGTAAAATTAAGCAAGCTGCAAATTATTACAAAAGATCAATTAAAGCAAAATATCCAGATGTTGTTGTTTATTTAAGATATGCTGATGTGTTAAGAATGTCGGGTGATTTTGATGAGGCAGTTGCCCAGTATACTAAATACGTGGAGCTTAATCCAACTGATGTTAGGGGGGAGATGGGAATGAAATCTTGTAATTTTGCTTTAAAGTGGAAAGATGTGCCAACAAGATATCAAGTGGAGATAATGTCTGTTGTTAATTCTAGATTTAGTGACTTCTCTCCTGCTTTTGGTAATGAAGATTATTCGGAACTTTATTTTACATCTACAAGAGAAGGAGGTTTAACTAATAAAATAGATGCTCGAACAGGTGAGACCTTTTCAGATGTCTGGTTTACAAAGTTAAATAAGAAGGGAGTGTGGAGTAGGCCAGTTGTGATGACCGAACCAATTAATACAGAAGGTAATGAGGGGTCGGTTTATGTTAATAAGAGAGGGACAACAATGTACTTAACTCAGTGTAAAGTTGAAAAGAAGAAAGACCTTGGATGTGGTATATATGTCTCAGAAAGAAAAGGAAGGTCCTGGGGAGCGACCCAGCTATTGCAGGTTAAGGTTGATAGTAATACTACTATAGGGCATCCAGCTTTAAGCGAAGATGAAAGTATATTAATTTTCTCATCTGATTTGTCTGGTGGTTATGGAGGTAAGGATCTATGGATTTCAGTGAAAGAAAAAAGAAATAGATGGAGCGATCCTATAAATTTAGGTCCGCTAGTGAACACTCCTGGTGATGAGATGTTTCCTTTCTTAGCTAATGATGGTGTAATATATTTTGCTTCTAATGGACATGTTGGAATGGGAGGATTTGATATTTATAAAACTTCTAAGGATGAATATGGAGCATATACCCTTCCTGTAAATTTAAAAGTTCCTGTCAATTCTACTGGAGATGATTTTGGAATGATTGTTGAAAAAAATGGAGAAAGAGGATACTTTACTTCAAATAGATCTGGAGGCAGAGGAGGTGATGATATCTATCAATTTGAATTGCCAGCTCTTAATTTATCTGTTCAAGGGATTGTAACAGACTCAAAAACTGGAGCTATTATGACAGGTGTAAAGGTTCAGTTAATTGGGAGTAATGGTACTGCTAATGAGGTTTTAACTGATAATACAGGTAAATATTCATTTAAACTAGAACCATTAGTGTCGTATGAGATTATTGCAGATAAGACCGGTTATTTAACTAAGATTGAAAGAGCAACTACTGAAGAAATTGAATTCAGTAAAGATTTTATTGTTGACTTACATGTTAATCCAATTAAGAAAGAGATTATTCTACCTTTAATTAAGTATGATTTTAATAAGTTTGATTTAAGACCAGAATCTCTTATAGATTTAGATAGATTGGCTGAAGGTTTATTAGACAATCCTAATGTAGTAATTGAGTTAAAGTCTCATACTGATTTTATTGGATCAGATGCTCAGAATAACAGATTATCTCAACAAAGAGCGGATGCTTGTATTTTATATTTAGTTAGTAAAGGTGTTGAGGCAGACAGATTAATATCGAAAGGGATGGGTGAAAATGAACCATTTGTTATTGAGCAAGAAAATGGGAGATTTAAAGTTGGTGATGTTTTAACCAAGTCATATATTAAGAAAATAATATTTAGAAAGAATAAGGAGACTGCCCATCAGTACAACAGAAGAACATCTTTTAAGGTAATAAGAGAAGATTACGTTGCAAATCCTGGTAATGAGGATAAGTAGATAACCTATAAATACTAAGAAAGCATTCTAGTTATTTAGGATGTTTTTTTTTATCAAAAAGTGAAAGAGAATAGATATAATCAGAGAGGGGTTTCAGCAGATAAAGAGGATGTACATAATGCTATTAAGAATGTGGATAAGGGTTTATTCCCTAAAGCATTCTGTAAAATTATTCCTGACTATTTAACAGATCATAAAGATTATTGCTTAGTTATGCATGCTGATGGTGCTGGAACAAAGTCATCATTAGCTTATATGTATTGGAAAGAAACAGGTGATATCAAGGTTTGGAAAGGTATCGCTCAGGATGCTCTTATCATGAATATTGATGATTTGTTATGTGTAGGTGTAACTGATAATATCATGCTTTCTTCTACTATTGGACGTAATAAGTCATTAATAGATGGGTGTGTGCTTTCTGAAATTATTAATGGAACAGAGGAGTTGATAGCCGAATACAAGAAATTAGGTGTAAATATCATCTCTACTGGCGGGGAGACGGCTGATGTTGGAGATTTAGTGCGTACAATAATTGTTGATTCAACAGTTATTGCTAGAATAAAAAGAGATGATATAATTGACAATAATATTGAAGCAGGGAATGTAATTGTAGGTTTATCATCATCAGGAAAGTCAACTTATGAATCTGAGTATAATGGAGGAATGGGAAGTAATGGGCTGACCTCAGCAAGGCATGATGTATTTTCTAAAGTATTAGCATCAAAGTATCCTGAAAGTTTTGACCCATCTATTCCTGAAGATTTAGTTTATTCTGGCTCTAAAAAATTAACGGATCCTGTTGAAGGTTCATTTTTAGATGCAGGTAAATTAGTGCTTTCACCAACTAGAACTTATGCTCCGATTATTAAAGTAATTTTAGATAAGTATAGGCATCGAATTAATGGCATGATTCATTGTAGTGGTGGTGCACAAACTAAAGTTCTACATTTTATAGATAATTTGCATGTAATTAAAGATAATATGTTTGAGGCACCTCCATTATTTAGATTAATTCAAGTAGAGTCTGGTACTGAATGGAAAGAAATGTATAAGGTTTTTAATATGGGTCATAGGATGGAATTATATGTGCCTGGAGAGCTCGCACAGGACATAATTGATATCTCAGAGTCATTTAATGTTGATGCTAAGATTATTGGCAGAGTTGAACATTCTAAAAATAAAAGATTAACTATAAAATCCGAATTAGGAACTTTCATTTATTAAGATGTTAGATAAATTAACCGCAATTAATGATAGGTATTTAGAGGTTGAAAAAATAATCTCATCTTCTGATGCTATGAATGATATGAAGATTTTTATTCAGTTGAGCAAGGAATATAAGGATTTGGAGCCTATTGTTAAGGCGTATAAACAGTATAGAGACTTAGTGGGAAATATTGCTGATGCAAGGGAAATTATATCTACTACTGATGATCTGGAAATGAAAGAGATGGCAAAGATAGAGTTAGAGGAGAATTTGCCAAAGAAGGATGAAATGGATGAGAAAATTAAGGTTCTCTTGATCCCTAAAGACCCTGCTGACACTAAGAATGCTGTAATGGAAATTAGGGCAGGTACTGGTGGTGATGAGGCATCTATTTTTGCTGGAGATTTATATAGAATGTATACTGCTTTTGCTCAATCAAAAGGTTGGAGAACGGAATTGGTCGATGTTGCAGATGGAACTTCAGGTGGTTATAAAGAGATTATTTTTAATTTAGTTGGTGATGATGTTTACGGTCAGTTGAAGTTCGAATCAGGTGTGCATAGGGTGCAAAGAGTGCCACAAACTGAAACTCAAGGTAGAGTGCATACATCAGCAGCAACTGTAATTGTTTTGCCTGAGGCTGAAGAGTTTGATATAGAGTTAGTTCCTTCCGATATTAGGAAAGATACTTATTGCTCTTCAGGTCCTGGAGGACAGTCTGTTAATACCACTTATTCAGCTGTAAGACTAACTCATATCCCAACTGGTGTAGTAGCTCAATGTCAAGATCAAAAATCACAGCATAAGAATTATGATAAGGCATTAAAAGTATTACGTTCTCGTATTTATGAGATAGAATTGCAAAAGAAGTTGGAGGAAGATGCAAAACATAGAAAAACTATGGTTTCTTCTGGGGATAGATCTGCAAAGATTAGAACATATAATTATCCGCAAGGAAGAGTAACGGAGCATAGAATAGGACTCACCAAATACAATTTACCAGCAACAATGGGTGGTGATATTCAAGAATTTATTGATGAGTTGCAGATGGCCGAAAATGCCGAGAAATTAAAAGAGGGGACAGTAAATGAATAGACAGGATATTATATCCCAGATTAAGCAAAAAAAATCTTTTTTATGTATTGGTTTAGATACTGATATTAATAAAATACCTAGGCATTTATTAGAATCAGAAGACCCAATCTTTGAGTTCAATAGAAAAATTATAGATGCCACTAAAGATCTGTGTGTAGCATATAAACCTAATATTGCTTTTTATGAATCTATGGGATCTAGAGGTTGGCAAAGTTTACAAAGAACATTAGAGTATATTCCAGATAATATCTTCACTATTGCTGATGCTAAAAGAGGTGACATCGGAAATACTACTAGCATGTATGGCCGTGCTTTTTTTAGGCAGATGAATTTTGATGCTGTTACTGTGTCTCCATATATGGGAGCAGATTCTGTTACGCCATTCTTAGATTTTAAAAATAAGTGGGTGGTTATTTTAGCTCTTACTTCTAATAGTAGCGGTCTAGATTTTCAGAATATTGAAGATCACAGTGGGAAGGCACTTTTCAAACAAGTTTTAGAGACCTCAAAAGAATGGGGGAATGATGAGAATATTATGTATGTTGTTGGAGCTACAAGGGCTGAGCAATTATTAGAAATCCGAAAAATTATTTCTAGCCATTTCCTACTGGTACCTGGTGTTGGAGCTCAAGGCGGTAGTCTTCAAGATGTAGCAAAGTATGGTATGAATTCTGACTGTGGAATTTTAGTGAATTCTTCAAGATCAATTATCTATGCGGGTAGTGGAGTAGACTTTGCAGAAAAAGCAGAACTAGAATCGAGAAAAATACAGCAAGAGATGGCTCTTATTTTATCATCAGCAGGGATTTAGAATCCTGGAGGTGATAAAACATTATTTATAGGTGTATTCTCAAAGCTATTAATTGTCTGCCAATATACCCAAGGGGGTCTTTAAAAAATGCTTAACTTGCAGCATCTAATAAATAGAGTGTTAAATGATAAATTTTTTTAGAAGTATTTTAGATAAACAAGTATTTGGTGTTAGCTCTTGGTGGGGAAATAAACTAGGTGTTAGAGCGTCATTTATTCGTTTATTCTTTATTTATGCGGCTTTTACTAATGCACTTGCTATTTTAATATATTTGGCTATGACTTTTTTGTTAAAGGTGAGGCGTCATTTTAAATATAAAAAAAGAAAGAGTGTTTTTGATTTATAATCCTATGGAAAATTTACAGATCATATTGACAATTGCATTACTGATTATAGAAGTTGTGGCTTTTGCATGGTTGATTATTGATATTCAAAAGTCAAAGAAAAATCAAAGTAAGATTATTGAGCTAGAACATCAAATATTGAAAGTTGAAAATTCTATTATGGATCTTGAGAAGACCATTGTTAAGAAAATTGATATATTAATTGACTCTCAATCTAATGAATGAAAGAAAAATTCTTGGAGTCTGTGTATGGCTTGCTGACAAGTTTGGTTTGGATGTTGGCGGTTT
>CENF01136403.1_pt1 | contig 27208 bp, 27 predicted proteins | sample 361291 | NCBI WGS metagenome assembly CENF01 (sample SAMEA2619399, study PRJEB7988) | marine metagenome | isolation source: saline water (ENVO:00002010), including | reverse complement strand
GATTATGAGTCCACTGCTCTAACCAACTGAGCTACAGGCCCTAAAAAATCTAATTAAACAATGACTGAGTTCTGCTAGCAATAACTTATTCGTCCAAAAACCCTTTAAGGTGAGAAGAGCGAGTCGGATGCCTTAGCTTTCTTAAAGCTTTTGCCTCTATCTGTCTGATTCTTTCTCTCGTAACATCAAACTGTTTTCCCACCTCTTCAAGAGTATGGTCAGTGTTCATGCCAATGCCAAACCTCATCCTTAGAACTTTTGCTTCTCTGGCAGTTAGACTACCAAGAATATCATCTGTGGCATCTGTGAGGTTATCATTAGTTGCAGTTTCATCTGGGGAGCTTATTGAGGTGTCTTCTATGAAATCTCCCAGCGTTGTGTCTTCTTCATCACCTATTGGAGTTTCAGTTGAGATTGGCTCTTTAGCTATTTTAAGAACACGCCTTACCTTATCTTCAGGGAGCTCCATTCTTATGCCTAGCTCTTCAGGTGTTGGTTCTCTGCCCATTTCCTGGACCATTTGTCTCGAGACTCTGTTGAGCTTATTGATGGTTTCTATCATGTGAACCGGTATTCGAATAGTTCGTGCCTGATCAGCAATAGACCTAGTGATGGCTTGTCTAATCCACCAAGTTGCGTAAGTAGAAAACTTATAACCTCTCCTGTACTCAAATTTATCAACAGCCTTCATTAAGCCAATATTACCTTCTTGAATTAGATCCAAGAACTGCAATCCACGATTTGTGTATTTCTTGGCAATTGATATAACCAAACGAAGATTGGCTTCAACCATATCTTTTTTTGCTCTTCTTATTTTCGCTTCGCCAATAGACATTTTTCTATTAATGTCTTTGATATCTGCAACATCAAGTTCAACAATTCTTTCAAGCTTCGCTAGCTTATTTTGTAATCTAATAATTTCAGGTAAATTCTCTCTGGTTTGTGCTGCCCAAGGTTTTCTGGACCTGGCGATACTTTCTGCCCAAGAACTGTCCGACTCATTGCCAGAAAAACTACTAATAAATTCCTTACGAGGCATCTTTCCTCTCTTAACAAGAATAGTAAAAATGAACTTTTCACTCTCTCTTATTATTTCTAAAGCGTCTCTTGCTGGGTCAGCAATTTTTTCGAATTGGGTAGGAGATAGTTTTAAAAACTTAAATATCTCACCTAACTTCTCTTGCTCAGCAAGGGCTTTCTTGGATTTTCTTGATTTATCACAGGCTTTCTCAGTTTTATTGTATTGCCTCTTTAGTGCACTAAATCTTTTTTTAACTTCAACTGGATCAGGTCCTGTTTGTTCTTCTTCATCAGAGTCTTCTTTTTCTTTTTTCTGTGCCATGGCTGGAGGTGGTATTCCTTCCTCAATGTCCATAAAACCAACCATAACTTCAGATAGCCTCTTTTCTTCAGCAACTACTAACTGGTAATCATCTAGTATGCGATCTACGATTCCTGGATAAAAACAACAAGCAAATAAAAGCTCTCTGGCTCCTTCTTCTATTCTCTTCGCAATAGCAATCTCACCTTCACGAGTAAGAAGATCCACCGTCCCCATTTCTCTCATGTAAAGACGTACCGGATCTGTCGTTCTTCCTACTTCTGACTCAACAGTTGTTAATGTTGTTCTTGTATCAGCAATTGTTTCAGGAGCAGCATCAGAGTTATCCTCGCCTGTTCCAGAAGTCGTCTCTAACACTTCAATTCCAATATCCATTAACATCTGAATAGTTTCTTCGACTTGATCAGGATCAGAGATATCCTCTGGCAACATTGAGTTAATGTCTTGGTAAGTCAAAAAGCCTTGATCTTTTCCTTTATCAAGAAGCTCGGTGAGACCTGATGTTTCTAGGTCCTCTTCACTTATAGATTTTTCTTCCAGTTCAGGAGAAGCTTCAGATGCCTTTTCTTCGGTAACTATTTTTTTAGATTTTTTTGCCATATCAATTTTAAAACGTCGGGCATTATATTAGTTTTTAGACCTAAGCGCTCTATATTATGAATAATAATCACAAAGTTATAGATTTCTATTGGCCTTACTGAGACTTCTCAATAAGAGTTTGTCTTCTTCTTGCAGGCCATCTAAGCTTGATAAAAGGTGTTGCTGCAATTCAAAAGTTTCATCTTCACTTAACTTTCTTGATGATAAGACTAATTTTAAATCGTTTATTCGGGCCTTAGAATTTGATTTCTTTAAGAGCTCTAAGCAATCACAAAAATAAAGAAGGGCATTCTTCTCCTCTAAAGGAGGGGTTGTTGCAAGCAAAGTACCAATAAATGAAGAAGAATCTGATCTTAGGGAGCTCAAAAGATCAGTAATTGTGCTGTTTGGGTTTGAAGAAAAGAACTCGGCTACTTCAATTAGCAGATTTGTCTCAGGTTGATCCAATTCTCTTAACCATGCCATGTCCTCAAGCTCACTGATTAGACCAGGATAGAATATTAATGCTGAAAGAGCTTTCGAGCCAAGACCGGATTGTTCAAATACTCTCTCCTGCTGCTCACTATTTATATCTTCAGTAGACAATGCATACCGTCTTTTTTGATATGTTTTGGTTAAATTATGAGTTTGTATATCTTCTTTCTTTAAACCAGTAACCTTTGAGACCTCTTCTTCAAGTAGTTTCTTGATAGAGCTTTCAGGCATGGACTTCAGAAGTTGCATTGCCCGAGAGGCCAAGGAAGCTTTCTTTTCTAACGAGGTTACACCAACAGCCTCTGCCAAGCGTTGAATAAAGTATTGTGAAAGCAACAGTGAACTTTCTGACCTACTCCTAAATTCTTCTTTAGATTCCTTCTCAAGCAAACTAGCAGGATCTTCACCTTCTGGTAAAAATAAGAAGCGTATCTCAGTTCCATCTCCAACCACCGGTAAAACATTTTTTAAAGCACCCCAGGCAGCGCCTCTTCCAGCATCATCCCCATCAAAACAAAAAGTAATTTCGCTGACTAATTGAAGTAATTTCTGGACATGAAATCTATTGGTAGCAATACCCAATGTAGCGACAGCATTGTTTATCTTATTTTCTGACATCGCGACGGCATCCATGTACCCTTCGACAACGTAGATATCTTTTAAGTCCCTTCTGTTTTCTAATGACTCATACAGGCCATACAATTCTTTTCCTTTTTGAAACACAGGCGTATCACCTGTGTTTAAGTACTTTGGTTGATCCTCTGGGTTCATTACACGACCTCCGAAGCCAACCACTCTACCCTTACGATCTCTTATAGGAAAAATTAACCTATCTCTAAAAACATCATAAAGACCTCCATCTTTATTTTTTTTGACCAGACCAGCTTTAATTAAAACGGTTTCATCAAAATCTTGCTTCTTAAGCTCATCGCTTAAAGCACTCCAGGAATTAGGAGCGTATCCGATAGCAAACCTTCTGCATGTTTCGCCTGAAATTTGACGATTGTCCTTGAGATAATCCCTAACGTGTTGAGCATCATTTTTATTTGCAAGAACAGATTCATAAAAGGCAGCAGAAGCTTCTAAAGCTTTAAAAATTGGCTCTCTTTCATCTTTATGATTCCTTGCATTTTCATAAGGAACTTCTAAACCTGCTTTTGAGGCAAGCGCCTCTACTGACTCTACGAAATCAAAACCTTGATGTGCCTGAAGAAAACTAATTACATTGCCGGTCGCACGACATTTAAAACAATAATAAAATTGTTTTTGTTCACTAACGCTAAAAGATGGGTTGTTGCCATCATCGCAAAATGGGCAAATACCCCAATGGTCTTTTCCTTTTTTCTTTAAGGGCATGTAGCTGTCTATCAGCGAAACTATTTCACTTACATCAACTATCTCTCTAACAAAATCTGAAGGTATTGATCCTGCCACTAGCTTGCCCTTCTAAACCAATCTTCAAGAATAATCTGTGCAGATAAACTATGTTTGTCGGCAGAAGATTCTTTAAATTCTGTTCCCTTCATTTTTAATCTTTCCGTAGCTTCTTTTGTTGACAGTCTTTCATCCATTAACTCAAAAGGCACCCCATATCTTGAGCTTATTTTAGAAGCAAAACTATCAGTTCGTGTTTTTATTCTACTAACAGAGCCATCCATATTTAAAGGATCGCCGACTACGAAAAGGTTAGGCTTCCAGTCTTTAACAATTGTATCTAAGTCAAACCATCTGGGCTGTCCATCATCAGCTTTTATTGAATAAAAAGTGTGAGCCGTTCTGGTCACTTCTTGTCCTATAGCAAGCCCTATATTGCGTAAGCCAAAGTCAAAAGCCATGATTATCCTGGGGGAGTCTCTCATCGTTGATTCACTATATTTTCTACACAATCCATTAATTTTTTTGATACCTCAATGTCACACAAACTCTTATACTCTCTAAAGCAAGTTGGGCTCGTAACATTAATTTCTGTTAAGTAATCACCTATTACATCGAGACCTACCAAAACCAAGCCTAGCTCTTTTAATTTTGGTCCAACTTGAGAACAAATCCATAAGTCTCGTTCCGTTAAAGATTTTGCAATTGCGTTTGCTCCAGCGGCCAGATTTCCTCTTAGTTCACCTTTGGCAGGGACTCTAGCAATGGCTGCTCCCATTGGCTCTCCATTAATCATCAATATCCTCTTATCTCCTTCTATAATTTCAGGGATATACCTCTGAATCATGACTTTACTTTTATAAAATGAGGTTATTGTTTCTAAGACTACTGCGATGTTTGGGTCATTTTCTCTTAACCTAAAAATAGAAGAGCCGCCCATACCATCAAGCGGCTTAATGACGGTATCTTTATTGATTTGAATGAAATCTCTAAGAAGCGATTGATCGCTGGCAACTAAAAATGGAGTGCAGCATTCAGGAAATTCAGTAGCGAAAACTTTTTCATTACAATCCCTTAAGCTTCTTGGTCTATTTATTACACTCACGCCTTCTTTTTCTGCAGCTTCAAGAACATAAGTGTTGTAAATATAATCAGAATCAAAGGGCGGATCTTGCCTCATCATTATTACGTCTAAATTAGAAAGTTTCTCATTAGAAGCTTCCTCAAGATGAAACCACTTTTCAGCATTATTAAATACTTTGATCACATTCATTAAAGCATGAGATCCTTCTTCGTTTATGTGCAAAGATGAGGGCTCCATGTAAAAGAGTTGATGCCCTCTCTCCTGAGCTTCTATCATAATGTCTAACGAACTATCTTTATAAAAATTGATAGCTTGAATAGGGTCCATGACCACGCCAAATTTCATTTTTTAAGTCCTAATTTATAAATCATTATAAGTCTTTTTAAAATTCTCCAGCCAATGCTCTTATTGAGCTAATAGCAGAAATCACTGCTGTTTCTGCCCTTAAGATTCTGCTACCCATTGAGACAGGAATATAATCTTCTTCAAGAAGGCTTTCAATCTCACTTGAAGAGAAATCACCTTCCGGGCCTATTAACAGAGTCACCGAATCTTTGAATTCTATATCAGATATTTTAACTTCTGCGCCAGGGTATAAAACAATTTTATGCCTCGACTGAAGCTCATCTGACCAGTCCTTAAGAGCAATAGGATTATTAATTTTAGGTAACCAGTTTTGACCGCATTGTTCACAAGCACCCTGAGCAATGACTAGCCATTTTTGTCTTTTTCTGTCGTAAGATTCTTTATTAAGCCTCACTGTAGATCTTTCAGTTATTAAAGGTGTAATAAGATCTACACCTAATTCTGTGGCCTTTTGGATGGAGAAATTAAAGGGCTCTGGTTTAATCAAAGCTTGCCCGAGATTGATTGATATTCCTTGGCGTCCAGAAAAAGATATTTTACCCGTCACTAAAATGGTTACTTCGGAAGATTTAATCGAAAGTATCTTTGCTAGACATGAAGCTCCCCTCCCATCAAAGATCTCTATCTCGTCTCCTTCCTTCTTTCTTAAAACCTTTACTAAATGATGGGCTGAATTAGCTCCTAAAATTAGAACAGCATCCGGGCTATAATCTTCATCAAGGTAGTTTCGTGTTGTGGTCATAAATGCATTAAATTTGAAGAACCTATCTTACAACAAGAATCTTGATAGGAGATTATGATGTCAAAAAATGATGAAATAAATATTTACTTAGTGCGTCACGGAGAAGCAAGAAAGTCCTGGGATGAAGATCTTGATCCAGGATTAAGTGATAAAGGAAAAGAGCAATCAAGAAGACTTGTATCGCAACTGGAAGATGATTTAGCACTTTTAAATTTTAAAGCTATTTCTAGTCCACTTGCGAGGGCACAAGAAACTGCAATACCACTTCAAGAGAAACATGGGCTTGATATTCAAATCTATAAAACTTTTGCTGAAATACCATCCCCTGGCATAGAAGTAGGTCAAAGAAGCGCATGGTTAAGAAAAATGTTTAAGGTAAAAATTAGTGATCTAGGAAATCCACAAGAAAAATGGAGAAGTTCGATCGTCCAATCAATCCAAGACATTTCGGAAGATACTATTATCTTCTCTCACTTCATGGTTATTAACTGTGTGGTGGGTTGGATAAATAATTTTGATAATTTAGTTAGCTTTTATCCTGATAATTGTTCCATTACTAAAATTATTAACCGCAATGGAGAATTGGAATTAACACAACTAGGAAATGAATTATCAACAGTTATCCAATAGCTTAAAAAATAAATAGGAAATTAACAGGAATTCTCTTGAAAGAATTCTTAGGATAAGTATTATTCACAGCACTTAAACAAATTTTCATCTGACTCAAAATTAAAGACATGGTAAAGAAAGACATCAAAAAATTTAACGGCGAGGGAAGGCAGTTAAGTTCTCAAGTCTCAAAAAGCATGCGTAAATATTTTAAAGAACTTGAAGGTGAAAAAGCTAAAGATGTCTACAGCATGGTCTTAAAAGAAGTTGAACTTCCACTGCTTCAGATTGTTATGGAGCAATGTAATGACAATCAAACCCAAGCTAGTCAAATGTTGGGGCTTAACAGAGGCACTCTTCGAAATAAGCTTAAAGAATATAAATTACTTTAAATATTTATAATTAATGGCACCAACAGCCAGTCCTAAAATTAAAAGAGCATTAATAAGCGTTTCCAATAAGGAAGGTCTCGTAGAGCTTGGGTCGCAACTTGTTAATGATTTTGGAGTTGAAATAATCTCAACTGGTGGAACCTTAAAAAGCCTCCTTGAAGGAGGGGTTCAAGCTACAGATATTACTGAATTTACAAGGTTCCCAGAAATGATGGATGGCAGAGTTAAAACACTTCATCCAAAAGTGCATGGGGGCATCCTTGCAAGGAGAGAACTGGATCAAGAGGTAATGAACGATAATGATATAAAAGGAATTGACCTTGTCATTGTTAACCTATACCCATTTGTAGAAACTATTTCAAAACCCGAAACCACCCTAGAAGAGGCAATAGAAAATATAGATATAGGTGGTCCCAGCATGCTTAGATCGGCTGCTAAAAATAATAAATATGTTGGTGTTGTGGTAGATCCAGAAGATTACAACCAGTTGTTAAAAGAAATGCAGGAAAACGAAGGGTCTCTGACTCAAAAGACAAGAAGCCTCTTCGCTACTAAAGCCTTCACTCACACCGCAGCTTATGACACTGCTATTTCTGGTTACTTATCTTCAATAAATGAAGAAGATTTTCCAAAAAAAATATTTTCAAAGTATCAGCTGAATGAGGTTTTGCGTTACGGAGAAAATCCTCATCAAAAAGCAGCTTTCTACACTAATCTTAGTGACAACATGATCAGTGGTGTTGCCAGCTCATCTCAGCTTCAAGGTAAGCAACTTTCTTATAACAATATAGCTGATACTGATGCTGCTTTTGAATGCGTGAAAGCTTTTAATGAACCTGCATGCGTAATTGTTAAGCATGCAAATCCTTGCGGAATAGCTACAGATGAAAATATTACCGTGGCTTATGAAAAGGCTTTTGCTGCTGATTCTACTTCCGCTTTTGGAGGTATTATTGCCTTGAATAGAAAACTTGAAGAAGAAACTGCAGAAAGGATAATTAATAATCAATTTGTAGAAGTTATTATTGTACCAGGCATAACCGAAGCTGCGCTTGCAATAACTAAGACTAAAGAGAATGTTAGAGTTCTTGATACCAAAGAACTTGGATCTCAGGCAAAAGGATTTAAGTACTTGAGTGTTACGGATGGTTTATTAATGCAAGAAACAGATAATCAAATAATCACAAGAGAAGATCTAACCGTGGTATCTAAAAGACAGCCCTCGGACTTGGAAATTGAAAATTGTCTTTTTGCATGGAAAGTTTGTAAATTTGTTAAGTCTAATGCAATTGTTTATACAAGAGATAATCAAACTGTTGGTATAGGGGCAGGACAAATGAGTAGAATTGACAGTGCAAAAATTGCTGCTTCTAAGGCCACAGAAAGAGGATTTGAAACATCAGGTTGTTCAATGGCATCTGATGCTTTTTTCCCTTTTAGAGATGGCATAGATGCAGCAGCCGAAATAGGTATCTCCTCAGTAATACAACCTGGAGGCTCAATGAGAGATGATGAAGTTATCCAAGCTGCAGATGAAGCAGATATGGTTATGATTTTTACTGGGGTAAGGCATTTCCGCCATTAAAAATGAAAGTTCTCATAGTCGGAAGTGGCGGTAGAGAACATGCCCTTGCTTGGAAAGCTTCCCAAAGCCAAACAGTAACTCAAATATTTGTTGCTCCTGGGAATGGAGGAACAGAACAAGAACCAAACGTTACAAACATACCCATTCCTTCAAACAATGTTGATGAACTTGCAGAATTTGCGATGGAAAACAATATTGATATAACAATCGTAGGACCTGAAGACCCTCTAGTTTTAGGAATAACTGATAAATTTAAATCTTTAGGTCTAAATTGTTTTGGACCTTCTATGGGAGCAGCCCAACTCGAAGGCTCTAAAAAATTCATGAAAGATTTTTTAATTAGACACAACATACCAACTGGGACCTTTCGAAGCTTTACGAATGCAGAGTCCGCTATAACTTACATAAAGAGTATCGGTTGCCCTTTAGTCATAAAAGCTGATGGCTTGGCAGCTGGGAAAGGCGTGACAGTAGCTCTCGAAGAAAAAGAAGCAATAAGAGCTGTTCAAGAGTGTCTTACAGGAAATGTTTTTGGAAAGGCAGGGAAAAAATTAATAGTTGAGGAATTTTTAGAAGGAGAAGAAGCTAGTTTTATTGTCATGACTGACGGAGAGATTATTATTCCTTTTGCATCATCACAAGATCATAAAGCTAGAGATGATAATGACTTGGGCCCTAATACAGGTGGCATGGGAGCCTACTCGCCTGCCCCCGTGGTTACGAAAGATATTCACAATAAAATTATGAATGAAGTAATTATTCCTACTGTAAAAGGAATGAAAAATGAGGGCTTAAACTATTGTGGGTTTTTGTATGCAGGCGTGATGATTGACTCTGATAACAATCTCAAAGTACTAGAATTCAACTGTAGGTTTGGAGACCCAGAAACACAACCCATCATGATGAGATTAGATTCTGATATAGCGAAGCTTTGCTTGGAAGCAACCACTGGGACTCTAAAAGAAAAATCATTAGAATGGAAACAAGCTACTTCTCTTGGTGTAGTAATGGCTTCAGGAGGTTACCCTGGAGATTATGAAACAGGTAAAGAAATTCTTAATTTACCCATCGAAACAGAATACATGAAAGTCTTTCATGCGGGGACGTCCTTCAAAAAAGGTAAGACATTCACTTCAGGGGGGAGAGTATTGTGCATTACTGCATTAGGCAAAAATACAACCGAAGCAAAAGAAGAGGCCTATAAAGCGGTAAATTGTATAAAATGGGAAAATTGTTTTTATAGATCTGATATAGGGTATAGAGCAGTAGAAAGAGAGAAATGATTAATATAATAGATATCTTAATAGATGAAGTTGATAAAGGACTTAAGTATTCAACCGAAAATTATCAATCAACTAATAGAGATTATCCGGCAAAAGATATTGAAGGTTCAAAACTAACAGAACTAGAGAAGCACCATTCAGCTGGATTAATGCGCGTTAATCACGCGGGTGAAGTTTGTGCACAAGCCCTATACAGAGGTCAAGCATTAACAGCTCAATTAGATGACGTTAAAGAGAAAATGAATGAAGCTGCTTTAGAAGAACTAGATCATCTTGCTTGGTGCAACAAACGACTGGAAGAACTTGGTCAAGAACCGAGTGTTCTTAACCCTCTATGGTATGGAATGTCCTTTACCCTAGGTGCGGTGGCAGGATTGGCCGGTGATAAGTGGAGCCTCGGGTTTGTTGAAGAAACTGAAGAACAAGTCGTAAAACATTTAGATGGGCACATGAAAAATGTATCAAAAAATGACAATAAAACTAAAGCTGTCATGAAACAAATGCGCGAAGATGAAGAAGCTCATGGACTGACTGCGCGAGAAGCAGGAGCAGCTGACCTTCCAGAAGAAATAAAAGAAGTTATGTCAGCAGTTGCGAAGATCATGACTTCAACAAGTTACCATATTTAAAAACTTATTTAATAGAGAATTATTGGTTGCGAATTAAAACAACTTCAGTATAGTGGCGCGCGTAACAGTTGGTTACATAGTTAATTAGGAATAAATAGATAATGAATCTTTACGTTGGAAATCTTCCTTGGAGTATCTCTGAAGAAGAACTGGAATCTCATTTTGCTCAGCACGGAAGTGTTAAAGCAGTCAGAATAATTACTGAAGGGCATTCAGGTCGATCTAAAGGTTTTGGATTTGTTGAAATGGAATCAAGTGAAGCCGGTCAGGCTGCAATTGATAACCTTGACGGCAAAGATTTTGGTGGAAGGGACATAAAAGTCAACGAAGCTAAACCTAGAGATTAATCCCCCTGATAGATACACTGTCACTTACCCTTCTGCTCTTTATTGCAATAATTTACAAAAAAACGAGCTATCAACTTTCAATCAATGTTACGTATTAACCCTTTATTTTAGTTACATAGGAAAAAATATAATGAATTTATATGTTGGAAACTTACCATGGTCAAGTTCAGAAGAAGAACTTGAAGCATTATTTGCTCAGTACGGAGACGTCAAAACAGTTAGAATCATTACCGATCGCGATTCAGGTCGCTCAAAAGGTTTTGGTTTTGTTGAAATGACAGATTCAAACGGTGGCACTGCTGCTATCGAAGCTCTAGACGGAAATGATTTTTCTGGAAGAGATCTTAGAGTCAACCAAGCAAAAGAAAGAAGCTAGTTGATTCTGTAAATTAATGAACCAAGTTCATTAATTTAATATCGGATTTAATGGCCCTATTTGGGCCATTAGTTCTGATGAATATTAAGCCTTCCATAGGCTTTAAATATCAAATACTTATCAAAGTATTTTTTACCTATTTCTTAAAGTTCGGAATGTGTGTGTCTATCTGTTTGTATTTTTTAATGAGAATAGGTTCTCTAATTCTTGACCAGGGTCCTCAGATCTCATAAAAGATTCACCCACTAAGAAACAACTCACCCCAAAGCCCAAGATGCATGCGATATCTTGCTGTGTTCTGATTCCACTTTCTGAAATACACAAGATATCCTCCGGAATAAGTGCCGATAAACGTTGGGTAACAGTCAAATCAACTTCAAAAGTTTTCAAGTTTCTGTTATTGATTCCAATGAACTCTGGATTAATCTTTAGTGCCCTTGACAGTTCTTCCTCGTCATGAATTTCGACTAGGACATCCATTCCAAGCCTCAAAGCTAGATCGTTGTAGTCAATAAGTTGTGTATTTGATAGAGCAGCAACAATCAATAAGATGCAATCTGCGCCTGCTGCTCTGCTTTCGTATATTTGATATTCATCTACTATGAAATCTTTTCTTAAGAGAGGAATTTTAACTGATTCCCTTATAGCTTCTAAGTGCGATAAGGATCCTTTGAAGTATTCTTCATTGGTCAATACGCTCATGCATGTAGCGTTGTTCTCATAATAGGACTTAGCGATAAGAACTGGGTCATAGTTTTTACAAATAAGTCCTTGGCTAGGAGAGGCTTGTTTTGACTCTGCGATGACTGAAATCAAGCCAGTTTTTTGTCTTTTTTTGATCTTATCTATAAAAGCTCTGGTTTGCTCAAGGTCATCAATTTTTGATCTCAGGTTTTTATAGGGGTTTGCAATCTTGTCAGACATTACCCTCTCTTTCGAGGATTCTAAGATCTTGTCTAAATAGTAAGTCATACCAATGATTGGCTAAAAGATATCAACTCATCTAACTTTTTTAATCCTTTGCCGCCCTTGATGCATTCCATGGCATTAATAACTCCTTCTTTTAAACTTGCAGTAACCCCAGATGCGTACAAAGCGGCTCCAGCATTAATAGCAATCATAGAGGATGCAGCTTGGTTTTTATCCAGAAAACCTTGCTTGATTATAGAAAGACTCTCTGACGCCGAAGAAACCATAAGGTCTTCAAGTGAATGCTTCTTGAATCCAAAATCTTCCGGTTTAATAACGTATTCTTCAATTGACCCATTATGCAGTTCAGCAACATAAGTTTCATCAGCAATGCTTATCTCATCTAAATGGTCTTTGGAATGCACTACCAGAACATGATGACTACCAAGCTCTTTAAGCACTTCGGCGATTGGCTTAACCCATCTTTGGTCGTACACGCCTATAACTTGATTCAGCGCGCCCGCCGGATTAGTAAGAGGGCCAAGTATGTTGAATATAGTTTTTATACCCATTTCTTTTCTCGGACCAACGGCATGTTTCATAGCACTGTGATGAGCAGGTGCAAACATAAAACCAAGCCCTATCTCTTCAATGCATCTAGACACCTTTTTTGGACTTAATTCTAAAGACAAGCCTGCCTCTTCTAGGAGGTCAGCGCTTCCACTGTTTCTGGTTGCGCTTCTGTTGCCATGCTTAGCTACTCTGGCGCCACCCGCACAGGCAATAAAGGCTGATGCTGTCGAGACATTAAAGATACCAACTCCCGTTCCTCCAGTTCCGCAAGTATCCACCAAGTGATGAGTGTCTACTTCTACTTTCTCAGAAAGTTCTCTCATCACACTTACAGCACCTACAACTTCATCTATTGACTCCCCTTTAATGTTTAGTGCAACTAGAAAAGCTCCAATTAGAGCATCGGTTGATCTTCCTTCTAAAATCTGAGACATAACGGAAGTCATATCTTCCCTTGAAAGATCACGACCTTGGATTATTTCTGAAAGTGCTTCTTTTATTTCCATGCCTAAAACATATTTAAGAAATTATCCAATAATTGAATTCCTGATTCAGTTGCTATAGATTCGGGGTGAAATTGTAATCCTATTAAAGGCAAAGAGTTGTGTTGAATAGCCATTATAGTACCGTCTTCTGTTTTTGCATTGACATCAAAATCAGTCATTAATGTCTCCGGCTCAATTACTAAAGAGTGGTATCTCGCAGCCATAAAATCTAAAGGCATTCCTTTGAAGATACCTTTTCCATCATGTTGTATTTTTGATAATTTTCCATGCATCAGCTCCTTTGATCTTATGACCTCTGCTCCAAATGCTGAACCCATGCATTGATGACCCAGGCATACACCCAATATGGGAATTCTACCCTGAAAATATTTAATTGCTTCCACAGAAATACCGGCTTCATTAGGAGTACACGGCCCAGGTGAAATAACCAAAAACTCCGGCTTAAGTTTTTCAATCCCTTCTATTGAAATTTTATCATTTCTTATAACTTCAACTTGCTGGCCGAGTTGATAAAAGTACTGCACAAGGTTATAAGTAAACGAATCATAATTATCTATCATCAATAGCATAATTAGCCTTCCAGTTTCTCTTGGACCATTTCTGCAGCTTTAAAAATTGCTCGTCCTTTATTTAATGACTCTTTCCACTCCAGATCAGGATTGGAATCAGCAACCCAACCTCCTCCTGCTTGAATATATAACATGTTGTCCTTTATTACAGCTGTCCTGATTGCTATGGCCATGTCCATATTGCCTTGCCAAGAAAGATAACCTACAGCGCCACCGTAAATACCTCTTTTGACAGATTCAATTTCATCTATTATTTCCATGGCCCTAATTTTTGGTGCCCCAGAAACCGTTCCTGCAGGGAAAGTAGCTTTAAAAACATCCATAGCAGTTAAACCTTCTTTCACTCTAGCCTTTACATTAGAGACCATGTGCATCACATGACTGTATTTCTCGACTCCAAATTGCTGAGTCACTTCAACGCTTCCTGGCTCTGCCACTTTGCCTATATCATTTCGACCTAAATCAATAAGCATTAGGTGTTCTGCAATTTCTTTAGGGTCGTTGATTAAGTCTAACTCCATGGTTAAATCATCATTTTCATCATGCCCTCTTCTTCTAGTTCCTGCTATTGGTCTTACGGTCACTTCTTCATCCTCTAAACGGGCAAGTATTTCAGGAGAAGAGCCAACAATATGAAAATCTTCTAAATTAAGGTAATACAAATATGGAGAAGGGTTGAGATGTCTGATCGCTCTATAAAGAGCCACTGGATCTGCCGTGAAAGGAATGGACATTCTTTGGGAACCAACCACTTGCATGACATCACCGGAATATATGTATTCTTTCACTTTTCTAACAGAAGCCTTGAATTCATTTTCGCCAAAGCTTGAAACGAAATCGGATTCGTCTATGGGTTGTTTGGGCTGCATCAAGGCTTGATCGGAGAGAGGAGACTGCAATTGTTTTTCTAGATCATCTAGCCTAATTTCTGCCAACCTCTTTTGTTCCTCGGAATTTGAATCTACTAGAACCACAAGAAAGAGCTTATTCTTTAAATTATCAAAAACAGCAACCTCTTCCGAAACCATAAAAAGTGCATCAGGTGTACCTAATGTATCGGCAGGTTGAGAATCTTTTAATCTTGGTTCTATATATCTAACGCAGTCGTAACCAAAGTATCCTACTAAACCGCCATTAAATTTAGGCAGTCCTTCTGTTTCAATGATATAGAACTCTTTTTGATAATTTTCAATAAATCCCAAGGGGTCTTCAATTTCTTTCGACTCTACTATTTTACCCTTATCTGTAATCTCTAGGTGGTTTCCCGAGATTCTAATAATTTTTTTTGCAGGTAGGCCAATTAGTGAATACCTGGCCCATTTATCACCGCCTTCAACAGACTCAAATAGATAAGAGAATGGAGCATTAGCTAACTTCTGGTAGACGCTTAATGGAGTCTCCATGTCAGCAAGGATTTCTCTAGAAATAGGAACTTTATTTTGAATGGTCACTAAAATTAGCTTACTTCTAGTAAAGCTTTCCTCATTTTTAGGATTATTTCTTGGTAATTATCTTCCTTAAAAATTGCAGATCCAGAAACAAAAGTATCAGCGCCAGCTGAAGCAACTTCTGCTATGTTATCTAATTTTATTCCACCATCAACCTCAAGTCTTATATCCGAGCCTTTTTCATCAATCATCGATCTTAATTTAAGAACTTTCTCAAGAACGGGTTGAATAAATTCTTGACCTCCGAAACCTGGATTGACAGACATTAATAGGACCATGTCCAGCTTATCCCAACAGTTTTCCAACACACTCAATGAAGTGGCTGGATTTAAAACAAGACCTGCTTTGCAGTTATTGGATTTTATAAGTTGTAGGGATCGGTCAACATGTTCTGAAGCTTCTGGATGGAAAGTTATATAAGTAGCTCCAGCATCAGCAAAAGTTTCTATGAGAGAGTCAACGGGCTTTACCATGAGATGAACATCTATGGGAGCCTCTATTCCGTGTTTTCTTAAAGCTTCGCAGACCATTGGACCTATCGTTAAATTAGGTACGTAATGATTATCCATAACATCGAAATGAACCCAATCTGCTCCTGCTTCCAGAACACCATCAACTTCCTCACCCAATCGAGCGAAATCTGCTGACAGAATTGATGGAGCTATTATGTATTCTTGTTTTGCCATTACGTTATGATGAAATGTGGCAAGTTTACCCTTCGTTCAATAAAGCGTCTAATTTTTCTACATCTTCAGGTGTGTTCACATTAAAGATAGATCCTTCGTAAAGGCTTCCTGTCACAAGGTCTTCAGAGCAAGCAGGTTTTAAAACAGACTCCCACAAACCATAGCGCTTTGCTTCCATACCTTTGAACAAACAAGTATCTATTAGCGCTATACCAGAGAAAGTTAATCTTACTGCCTCTGCTGAGTCTTTTACTAAGCCATCTTGGAGGGAAAGATCTCCTTCAGGATAATCTTTTGGATTATTTTTTAAAACCAAGTGAGCTGATTTAGATTCTTTTAGGGCTACCTTATTTAGGTCTAAATCCGTCCAAACATCAGCGCTGATTAAGAGGAATACACCTTTGCCCAACAAATCTAGAGAGTTGCCTATACCACCCCCAGTGCCTAACAATTCTTCTTCCTCAGAATATTGAATCTTTACACCATACTCTGAGCCATCACCCAAGAATTCTTTAATTAACTCCCCTTTATGAAAAATGTTAATAACAATATCTTTTATACCCGAGTCTCTGAGCTTCTCTATATTCCAAAGGATCAATGGTTTTCCTTTTATTCTTATAAGAGGTTTGGGTAGGTTTAAATTGAGGGAACTAAGTCTAGTCCCCATTCCAGCTGCAAGTATGAAAGCCTTCATAGAATATCTCTCAGTTTTAAATCAAGAGTAGGCAAAATCTTCTTCTTTAAGAAAATGTTTAATTCGATTAAATCTTTGTAGTTTGAGGTTTCATCGATCATATAAACTAAAGTTTGTTTGAGATCTACGAGCCTATATGATTTATTGTCTCTTAAGTGCAACCTAGATAAAGTACCCAATATTCTTAACTGCCTCTGAAGACCAGTTAAATCAAACCACCTCATAATTGTTGAGTCTTCAACGTCTGGTAAAACATCTTCTTTGCCAGCCTTAAAGAGATAATCACTCAAAAACTCATTGGAATCTTCAATCTTCCAGACGTGATCTAAATCCTTAAATAATGAAACAGGATCTAAAAAAATAGGACCAATAATTGCATCCTGGAAATCAAGTATCCCTGCACAACCATCTTCAAGAACCATGATATTTCTAGATTCAAAATCAAAATGACAAAGAACTTGAGGCTGGTCAAAGAATGCTTGCAGGATGATTTCATAAGAGTCTTGCAGTAAATTAGATTCTCTTTCTTGCAAATCAAGACCTAAGAAGCCTTTCAAGAACCATTCTTCAAAGAGCATTATTTGCTTCATTGCCTCTTCATAGCTCAAAGTTGCTATCTTATTGCTGGGTATACTTGTTTGAATAGCGATCATCTCGTCTAAAGCAGCTGCATACAATCTATGAGCATTTTCTTTGCTGAGTTCAAATTGATATAATTTATCTCCAAAGTCTTCTAGAATTAGAAAACCTTTATCAATATCATGATAAATAACCTCTGGAACTCTAACTTGATTCTCTTTGAGAAATTGTGAAAAAAACAAAAACCTTTCATTTGATTCTTTGTCTGGTGGGGAAAATACTCCTATCAAAGAATCAGATTTACTGCTTAATCTAAAATACTTCCTAAAACTGGCTTCTTCTCTTAAAGGAACTGCCTCTTCTACCAAACTATCCCCAGCAGCTAATAATTTCTTATTTGCCCAAGCAAGAAGGTCTTCTGGTATGTTTGTCATTTGTCTATTTTAACTAACCTCTCCATGCATTATGATCTAATGACAGTAATTATTGGAACCTTGAATTCAATTCTTGCTCTAACAGACTAATCATGCTGAACAATACAATACTCAATATTCTAATTGCTAGTTCAATTTATTTACTCTGTATTGGTAATATATCTGCTGTTCAAGAACCTATAAAAGTTGAATCAATAGATGCTGAGAGTGTTAGTACGGATGAATTTGGTGATTTGAAATTATCAGGTAATGTTTATATAAAAACTAATTATCTGGAATTTTGGAGTCAAAAAGCAACTTATAATAGTCAAAACCAAAGTTTTATTTTAGAAGGTGAAGTTAAAGCACTTTCAAAAAATTTATCTATTGATGCCAATAAGTTAATGGCAAATCTTTCAAACCAAACTTTTTTTCTTTCGAAAACATCCTACACCCTTCTTGAAAAAACTTTTGGTGAAGCTGATGAATTTAGTGTTTTGTCTTCTGGAAATGTAGAATTGCTAAATACTTCTTTTAATAATTGCTCTAAAGATGATCCCGTCTGGGAAGTTTCTGCAAAGAAAATTACTCTACTGAATGACAAACAGAATGTAATTATTAGAGACATCAAACTGAAGATAGGCAAAGTGCCAGTATTCTATTTTCCTTATTTGAGAGCTGCTGCAGGAAAAGAGCGTCTTTCTGGGTTTTTGACTCCGAGCATCAGACAGGGAAAAGATGGTCTGGATATTTCCCTTCCGTATTATTTCAATATTGCCGCAAACCAAGACTTAACGCTGGCACCAAGATACGTAGAAGAAAGAGGGAGTGGTTTGGGTTTATCTTATAGATATTTAAGCGATATAAATGAAGGAGAAATTTCTCTATCTGGTTTATCTAAAGACAGGAAATATAAAAAAGAAACTGGTAAAGAGTCTTCAAGGTGGAGAGGAAGTTGGACTCAAAGTTCTAATATTAACAATCAAATATTTTCAGAAATAAAATACGAAGATGCCAGTGATGAATTCTATTTCAGAGATGTTAATGATGACTTGATTGGAAGCTCTAGAAAAGATTATTTACGAAGAAGTGTCAATGTCTGGTGGAAATCACCAAAAATCAAACTGGGTCTTTCTTTAAAAGAATCTCAATCTCTCAATCCTTTTTCACTTGAAGATTATAAATCTGTTCCTTTATTAAGCTTGAGCTCCTTTACAAAAAGAAAAGATTTTTTATTTTTATTTTCTACAAATTATGGAATCTTTGAACAGCAGGGAGTTAATAGCCATTCCCAAAGACCTAAAAATATAAAACGAGCATTTTATCAACCCGAATTGCGATACAAAAAAAAATTTAATAGCTCTGATTTCTCTTTCTCCTTGGGCTCAGAAGAAACTGTCTATCGTATTAATAACAAAAAAATAGAAAGATCAGCTCCTTGGATAGAAATTGAATACAAAGTTTACTTAGAAAAAAATAAAAATGAATTTTACAGCCTGCTTACACCAATAATAAAGTACATAAACATAAAAAATAATTCACATGAACCAAGCCCACAAATAGATACCAGACTACGAAGTCAGAGTTTTCAAAATCTTTATAAAAGAAATTGGTTCTCGGGCCGAGATATGATGTCTGATAGGAATAGATTAATTCTAGGGTTAGAACATTTTACCTCTTCTAAAAGGTCTATTTATAGCAATTACTTTTCTTTAGGCAGGGCTTTTTTAAAAAAACAAGACTATCCTTTGGGCACTTCAATTGACATGAATAAATCGGCTCTTGTTGGGGAATTTAAATCTTTCCTCAATGATAAAACATGGCTAGCAGGGATGGTAGAGTGGAGTAGTACAAATAACCAGCTAGATTCAGGTTTTATAAATATAGCCCATGAATCTGAAAATGGACTTAGTCTCAATATTAAATCTTCCTACAGGAGAAATACCTCTTCGTCTTATTTGGTACCTTGGGCTGATCTTTTTGAGCCTATAAACAATATTGAATTTTCTTCCCAATGGCCAATCTTTAAGAACCTTGCTGTCTTTACAAAGATTAAAAAGGATCTGGAAAAATCTTCATCATCAGATATTTTATATGGTTTCCAATATTCAAATTGTTGTCTCAAAGCAGGTCTGATGAAAAGAAAATGGAAAGAACAAGATTACTTTTCTTGGCAAGCTAATTATTCTGACCCGTTCTCTGCTTTGTCTGACGGGTATGACCCCATAAAAGAAAGGAATAATATTTATATATTCTTAGAATTTAAGCAAATGGGCAGATTAGGGAAAGAAATATCAGATGTTATTTCTTCAACTTTACTAGAATAATTGCATCGTTATCGAACAAAGAAGACAATACGGACTTATATATGAAATATAAATTAATTAATTGCCAAAGAACCTATCTAGGACTAGCTTTAGTCTTAACTATAACCTTATTCTCATTACAAACTCAGGCCAAGATTGAGTTATTAGACAGAGTGATAGCCGTTGTAGATTCTGGTGCTGTTATGGAATCTGAGTTGAATAAACGAGTAAAAGAAATTGTTGATAGATTGCGTCAAACTGAAACTGAATTACCTCCTCTAAGTGTTCTTGAAGAGCAAGTTCTTGAAAGATTGATTATAGAAGAAATTCAAATGCAAATTGCTGACAGGGCTGGAATTAAAATAAGCGACACTGAGCTTAATAAAACTTTATCAGGAATAGCTGAACAGAACTCACTTAGCTTAGAAGATTTTAGAGTCAATTTAGAGAATCAAGGTGCTTCATATCGTGACTTTAGAAATACAGTAAGAAAAGAAATGATTATTCAAAGAGTACAGAGAGGAAAAGTAGGAGGAAGGATAGAGATATCAGAACAAGAGCTTGAGAATTTTATAAATTCTGAAGAAGGCAGAACAAAGTTGGTCGAAGAGTATAGCGTTCAACAGATCTTAATTTCTATTCCTGATAAAACTGATAAAAGTCAAATAGAAAAAGCAAAAGATCAAGCAATGGATATCCTTGTTAAAGTAAGAGCAGGGGAAGATTTTGGTAAATTAGCTACGACTTATTCGTCTGGACAAAATGCTCTTGAGGGAGGCTATCTTGGTTGGAGAACTGCTTCAGAGTTACCTTCACTCTTTGCTTCAGAAGTTTCTAAACTGAAAGTTGGTAAAACTTCTGAACCCATAAGGAGTGGTGCTGGGTTCCACTTGATACACCTATCTGAGAAGCGTGGCAACACAGTAAAATTTGAAGATCAAACTCTTGCAAGGCACATACTTGTGCAGACCTCAGAGATAAGAACGGAGACGCAGACTAAATTACTTATTGAAGACATTGCGGCAAGACTAAAAGAAGGGGAAGACTTTAAACAATTAGCAAGACAATTTTCTGAAGACCCAGGTTCTAAAATGAATGGAGGAGAGCTAGGGTGGAGTAAGGATGGTGATTATGATCTTGAATTTGAGAAAGTACTAAATGCCACTTCCATTGGAGATATTTCTGAACCTTTGAAATCTTCTTATGGATGGCACATCATTGAAGTGCTTGATAGGAGAAATGAAGACGTGAGCAGTGAAGAACAAAAAAATAGAGCCTACCAGATAATTTATAAACGAAAGTTTGAACAGGAACTGCAAAGCACACTTGTTGAATTAAGAGCTGAAGCTTATGTTGATATAAAACTGGAATCATGACGAAATTAGCTGTCTCCTCCGGAGACCCAGCTGGTATAGGACCAGATATTTGCATTAAAGCCTTTGGATCTAAAACTGAATTACACTATTCCCCCGTAATTTTTGGTGATCCGAATCTCTTTAAAGAAAGAGCAAAGGCTTTAGGTCAAAAGATCGATCTCCAGATTTATGGAGGCGAGAATGAAGAGCTTCTATCAAATAACTGCCTTTGGATAAAACCTCATAATCTCAAACAATCAGTCAAGCCTGGAGAGCCCGATATTTTTTATGCAAAATACCTCTTAGATTTGTTTGAAGATGCAATTTATAAGACTATTTCAAATGAATTTAATGGCCTAGTAACCGGACCTATTAATAAAGAATTGATGAATAAAGGTGGTGTTGCTTTCCAAGGTCACACAGAAGTATTGGCAAGATTTGCAAAAGATAAGAATGTTTTAATGATGCTTGCAACAAAAGATATGAGAGTTGCCCTTGCGACTACTCATGTCTCGCTGGCTGAAGTCCCAAAAATGATAACTCGGAATAACCTTTTTAAATGTCTCACCACATTGAGGGATGATTTACGAACTAAATGGAAGATAAAAAACCCATGTATAAAGATTCTTGGTCTTAATCCACATGCAGGAGACGGTGGCTTTATTGGTAAAGAAGATCAAGAAATCATTGCTCCACTTGTTTCTGAACTGAATAAAGAAGACTTTAATATAGTTGGCCCTGTTTCTGCAGATACGGCTTTTATAAAAAAATACGATGATCAAAGAGTGGATGCCATATTAGCCATGTTTCATGACCAAGGTTTGCCTGTCATAAAAACTTTAGGCTTTGGAAAGATAGTTAATATAACCCTAGGATTACCTTTTGTTAGAACCTCTGTGGATCATGGTACAGCATACGATATGGCTGGAAATGATAAGGTTGATGAGAGTAGCATGCTTGAAGCGGCAAACCTTGCTGCACTAATAGCAAGTTATCAATAAAGTGCATAGAGCAAAAAAAAACTTAGGACAAAATTTTCTTGAAGACAGGATGGTTCTCCAAGAAATTATTGATTCCATTAAGCCTAATAAAAAAGATAGTTTTTTAGAGATTGGTCCTGGCAAAGGGTCTTTAACTGAATTGATAACTGGATGTGTTGAGACATTAGATGCTATTGAGCTGGACAGAGATTTAATCTTAGGATTAAGGTTATTGGCACAAAAAGAAGGCAATCTAACTATTCATAAAGGGGATATTCTAGATTTTGATATTGAACAAAACCTTAAGCCAAAAAAGAAGCTAAGGGTAATAGGTAACTTACCTTATAATATTTCTTCTTCGATCATGCTTTGGAGTTTCCTAAATCAGGATAAATTTGTAGATTTGCATTACATGTTCCAAAAAGAATTTGGTCAACGCCTGTCTTCGGATACAGGAACTAAAAGCTATGGGAGGCTTAGCGTCTTAACTCAATACATGGCTAAGGTATCAAACCTCTTTATTGTTAATCCAGAAAGTTTTAAACCTGCTCCCGCTGTGGAGAGTGTATTTATAAAACTGGTACCCATTCCGGGAAGGGATTTAAATTCTCCAATTGCAAAAAAGCTCCAAGAAATAACTCGGATTGCATTTTCCAAAAGACGAAAAATGTTGAGTAAATCTTATAAAGATATTTTGGGGAAAGAAGACTTCGAGTATCTCAATATTGAGCCCTCTCAAAGACCTGAAGACTTAACAGTAGAAGATTTCCTCAAAATATCAAATTTACTTATTCAGGCTTAAAATGTCTAATTATGCGATTGGAGATATTCAAGGCTGTTATCAAGAATTAATCTTGCTCTTAGATAAAATTAATTTTAATTCTTCTGAAGATAGACTTTGGCTTTGTGGAGATTTAGTTAACAGAGGACCTGATTCACTCAAATGCCTAGAATTCTTACATTCTATTAAACAAAATTGCCTTATTACACTGGGTAATCATGACCTCCATCTTATTGCCTTAGCAGAAGGCGCTAGTGAACTTAGTAAAACAGATACACTAAAAGATCTACTTCAATCTCGTAGTCTTATTCTTTACGTTAACTGGCTAAAACAGTTGCCTTTAATTCAAGCCGATACTCTCATTTCGAAGGGTACAAAAAAGGAATACATAATGACTCATGCAGGAGTGCCGCCCCACTGGTCTTTAGAAGAAGCTAAGCAACACTCGAACGAGATTAGTAAAAACCTTAATTCACCAATTCTGAGTAAGCACTTTTTAAAAAATATGTACGGCAATGAGCCTTCTTCAGATAGTAAAAATTTATCAAAAGATGAACGGCTCAGATTACATACGAATTATTTTACTCGAATGAGGTTTTGTGACGAGCATGGAAGAATCGAACTAACAAACAAAGGGGACCCTGCAAATGCTCCTCAAGGGTTTAAACCTTGGTTTAAAAATGAATTAAAGATTATGAAAGAATCGACTCATCTATTGTTTGGTCATTGGGCAGCTCTAAAAGGAATAACTGGGGTTCATAACATAACTGCCCTTGATACAGGGTGTATTTGGGGAGAGAGATTAACTGCAATTAATTTAGAAGATGGTCGAGTCTTCAGTTGCAATCGGGTAAATTAAGTACATGGAAGTTTATTTGGTAGGTGGAGCTGTAAGGGACTCTTTACTTAAAATCCCTTTTGAAGAGAGAGATTGGGTTGTAGTGGGATCTTCACCAGAAGAATTATCTGAACAAGGTTATATGCCGGTGGGCAGCCAGTTTCCTGTTTTTCTTCACCCAACAACCAAAGAAGAATACGCCCTGGCCAGGACTGAAAGAAAATCTGGTAGAGGCCATAAAGGTTTTATTTTTCATACAGATTCCAGTGTGACTTTGGAAGAAGATCTTATAAGAAGAGACATAACAATAAATGCTATTGCTCAAGATTCTAATGGAAACCTTATAGACCCCTATCAAGGAAGAAAAGATATAAATGATAAGAAAATAAGAAAGGTATCCAATGCTTTCGGAGAAGACCCTTTGAGGGTTTATAGGGTTTGCAGATTCATTGCCAAGTTATATCACTTGGGGTTTACCATCGAAAAAGAAACTCTAGATTCGATGAAAGAAATAGTACTTTCAGGTGAGCTAGAAACTTTATCAAAAGAAAGAATATGGATGGAAACTGTTAAAGCTCTTAACTGCGAGAGTCCCGAACAGTATTTTGAGACACTAAGAGCTTGTGGTGCTCTTAAAACACTAATTCTAGAAGACTCTCTTAGCATTAGGTCTTTAGAAAAAATCAAAAAGAAAACTGAAAATACCGAAGTAAGATGGGCTGTGCTTTTAAAGGATACGAAAGCAATCAAGGAAGTAAATAATAAATTTAATGTTCCTAAGAGCTATGCCCAGCTTTCAGAAGTTTTTCGATACTTCAATCTTTTTATGTCAAAAGCAGAATTCAATCCGAAGATGATATTGAATCTTCTTCAATCCACAGATGCTTTTAGGCGGCCAGAAAGGTTCATAATTGCTAGTAGTACTTTCAACATGATTGATGATTCGAAAGAAGTGATTGATTGGGGTATTCTTTTATCAGATTTAAGTGATTTAAAACCTTCTGAAGAAATAAAAGAAGGGAAAGAAATTGCTCAAAATCTTAAAGAAAAAAGACTAAAAACAATAAATAAATTCATAAAAAAACAATGAGAGAAAAAACTGTATTCATCACTGGCGGAGCAAAAAGAATAGGTGCCTCTATGGCAAATTATTTTCATGAAAGAAATTATAAAGTAGTTTTTCACTACCATAAGTCTGAGAAAGAAGCAGACAACCTCTCACGAGAACTAAACGAAAAAGAAGCAGATTCTTGTTTTACTATACAATCAGATTTCTCTTCACAAGAATCTATAGAATCTACAGTGAATGAATTTTATAAGGTATCAAAAGAAATTGATGTACTCATAAACAACGCTTCAAGTTTTTACCCCACTCCTATTCAAAATGCTACTGAAGCACAGTGGAAAGATCTATTAGACACCAACATAACTACACCTTTATTTCTTATTAAAGGCTTTCAAGAAGGCCTAAAAAGAACCAAAGGCTCCGTTATAAATATTTCAGATTCGTTAGCACCAAGAGGAATAAAGAACTTTAGTTTGTATTCAAGTGCAAAAGGAGCTCTTGAAACTCTAACCAAATCACTTGCCAAAGAGCTGGCTCCAGAGGTAAGAATTAACGCCGTAGCTCCTGGTATTATTTTATGGCCAGAAAATGGTGAAATCGATGAAGAAGAAAAAAATAATATTCTCAAGAAAGTAGATCTGAGAAGAGCTGGTAATCCAATAGATATATCATCTGCAGTCTATTTCTTAACTAGGGCAAATTACATTACAGGTCAAACTCTAAGAGTTGATGGTGGCAGGTCATAAAAACACTTCTATTATTTAATGGTCTTTAATTATTTACTTTTGAACTTCTTTTATCTATCTTCAATAATTCAAAATAAGGATAAACATGGAATTAGATGATGAAAATATAGGTACGATGCCAGTCTTAGAAAGACATCTATTCAATATTTCTGCATTGGAAGATTATATGAACTCCAATGTTGAAGGTTTTGATGGCCCTATAACAGTCGAAGAATTTAAAGGCGGCCAATCTAATCCTACTTACAAGGTTTCCAGCCCATCCCAATCTTATGTATTAAGAAGAAAACCGCCTGGAAAATTACTTAAGTCAGCTCATGCCGTTGATAGAGAATATAAAGTTATAACTGCGCTTAATAACACTGACGTACCGGTTCCCAAAAGTTATGCCCTATGTGAAGATGAAGATATTATCGGTACTCCTTTTTACATTATGGAATTTAAAGAAGGGAGGGTTCTTTGGGACCCGGCTATGGAAGAATCAGATTTTGAAGAAGCTAAAGGCGTCTATCTCTCTATGAACAAATCTATAGCAAAACTTCACTCAGTTGATTACGAAAAAGTAGGACTGGAAAATTTTGGTAGGCCTGGGAATTATGTTGGAAGGCAAGTTTCTAGGTGGTCCAAACAATATATTGATTCAGAAACAGAAAACATTGAATCAATGAATAATTTAATAAAATGGCTACCTGACAATCTACCCGCAGAAAAACAAACTAGTATTGTTCATGGTGATTATAGTTTAAGTAACGTTATGGTTGGAACAACAGACCCAAATGTGATTGCCATATTAGATTGGGAACTATCAACCCTAGGAGACCCTTGTGCTGATTTTAACTATCATTGCCTTCAATATACCTTAAACCCTAAGTTGGCTGATGTAGACTATTGTAGGGAAAAAGGCGTACCAATTATCGATGACTACGTAAAAATATACAGTGATAATATAGGGATAGACTTAACAGATGAATGGGACCTATATACAGCCTATAATCTTTTTAAGCTGGCTGGAATCTTACAAGGGATATTAGGAAGAGTAAGAGATGGGACTGCAGCTAGTAAGCAAGCAGCGGAAAGAGCCAGTGGAGTAAGAGGACTGGCTGATTCTGGATGGGAATTAATTAAGAAAAATTTTAAATAGGAGAGAAAATGGCAATAGATAAATTTTTAATTGAAGCAAGTCATATAATGATGTTTGCTAGATCCGTCGGTGATAGTAATCCAATTTATCACGATGAAGATTATGCAAAGAGTACGGAACTTGGAGGTATCATTCCTCCTCCTACTTTTGCTCAATCAAGTGCACAATTTGATCCAGAATATTTTCTAAGACCTAAAGTTGGAGGTGACGGATGGTTTGGATCTGGTAAAGAAGCAACTGGAAGCAAGCCCTCTTCGGGTTCTGGCGGTGGAGGTGGAGCTGCAATGGGTTTACACGCAGAACAGCACTTTGAGTATCACCTACCCGTCAAAGCTGGTGACACGCTAAGTGCCGTTACAAAACCAGGTAAAGCTTGGGAAAAAGAAAGTAAAAGAGCCGGTAAACTTAAATTCAGTGA
>CENF01106101.1_pt1 | contig 27236 bp, 24 predicted proteins | sample 361291 | NCBI WGS metagenome assembly CENF01 (sample SAMEA2619399, study PRJEB7988) | marine metagenome | isolation source: saline water (ENVO:00002010), including | reverse complement strand
AGGTGGTAGCACGGGTTCAAATCCCGTACGGGGTACTCATTCGCTTAAAGTACTTGCTCGCCGAAAGCCAATAATACGACCGATGGAAGTGCCTAAAGTTTCTCGAACTAATTGTCCAAAGGAACTATCAAGTTCGGTTGGGGAGAATGAGGGATCGAGCCCTACTTCGCGCGCAATTTCTTTTGCTCGTAAAGCATGGTACGGATCAGATACCAGTACGACTTCGCTTCCGAGACCGACGCGTTGAATAGCACTTGATGTAGCACTAAGCGACTGATATGTGTTTGAACCATCTACGATGACAATAATTTTACTTTCAGGGATTCCCCGCTCTAACAGATAGGTCAACCCCGTGTAGGCCTCTGTGAATCGATCCCCTTTCTGTTTCGATCCGGTGGTGACGATATATGGAGCTACTTCTTTATCATACAGATCTAGTGCGTGATCTAATCGAGCTTTCAGAACAGGAGAAGGAACCCCATCCCATTGGGCCGCACCAAGTACAACAATTGCGTCAACACTTTTGACTTCGTCGCGCATGCCCTGAAACCAAACCTGAACGAATGTGACCCCTACAAATGATGTGATTAGTAAAGCAAATGCCATTATGGACAGCGTCGTGATTTTCACGAAATTCACTCTATTTGTAGAATCAGCGCCTTCTGATTCAGATCTATGGTCCATATAAGAATCCGAATCTTGCATATCAGCTATTGATCTAAGTCCGCCCGGGCTTTTTGTAACCTCGCCACAACTTTTTGGCGTCCCAATATTTCCATTGGTTTGAACAGCGGCAGTCCAACCCTTCTTCCAGTTACGGCGACGCGAATTGGCACTTGGGATTTAGTTTCTAATGTCTGACCGATCCCATTAATTATTTCTCCAATTATTTCCGCGTTCCAATCGCATTTTCCCAGCTGATCTATTGCAAGATCAAGGACATCGGTTACCTTATCCGAAGACATTGATTTTGAGATTTTTTTTATCTCCTTCGCATCTGTCTCATTGGCTGGTTCCTCATTAAATAACCAATCGACAAGGTTCACGATGTCAGCGAGTTTCTCAATTCTTTCCTGTATCGGCGACGATAAGTCACGGAGCACATGTAGGTCAAGATTTGTGGGTTGCCAATTAATTAATTGAAAATATTCAGCGGTTATCTCTGTGAATACTTCGGGAGAAAGCGCTCGAATATATTCTGCATTGATATGGAAAAGTTTTTTCATATCAAAATACGCAGGTGCCTTATTAATATCTTCTAGTGAGAATAGAGCTACTATCTCTTCGACGGGCCTAATCTCTTTATCATCATTTGGGCCCCAACCAAGCAAGGCTAAATAGTTGACCATTGCCTGAGGGAGTATCCCCATTGTCTTGAACTCTCCCAAAGCAACTGAATGTTTCCGCTTTGAGAGTTTTTTCTTATCTTCGCCAACAAGGAGAGGCAAATGTGCATATTCAGGAGGTTGACCATAGCCAAGGGCTTCCCACATGAGCATTACTTTAGGGGTGGTATTAAGGAGATCCTCGCCACGAATAACGTGCGTGATTCCCATATCCGCATCGTCAACGGCGTTTGCTACAAGGAATACAGGGGTTCCATTACTGCGACGAATGACAAAGTCCTCTAACTCATTAGTGCTGAAGGTGACGTCGCCTCGTATGGAGTCTCTAATCCGAACGTATTGGTTCTTTGGCGTTTTGAACCTGATACTCACGTTCGGGCCGTCTTGAACTCCTCTATCTCGACAAAATCCATCGTATCCACCTTTAAATCCGTTATCTTTATTTCTCGCTTCGATGGTTTCTCGACTGCAGTCGCAGCAATAGGCAAAACCTTTCTTTAATAGCTCGTCGATTGCGTCTAAGTATTTTTCTGATCTTTCAGATTGGTAGAGAGGACCTTCGTCCCACTGAAGGCCAAGCCATTTCAATGGTTCGGTTATGGCATTATAGAATTCGGGTTTAGCTAACTCTGCATTCGTATCCTCAATGCGGAGTACAAAATCTCCATTCATTCTCTTAGCGAATAACCAGTTAAATAAAGCTGATCTGGCCGACCCTACGTGAAGATAGCCTGAGGGTGCAGGAGCAAAACGAACACGCGTCGGAGTAAGTGACAAAATAGACTAACTTTCATCAAGCTTTGCCGGATCAATCATTGTCCGCCAATTTTGTTCGTAGTCCATTCGTATTATCTCCGGAGGCCGTTTCAGTCCTGACGAGGAAATTGCGTCAGAAACATAACGTCGCATGAGGTAATTATGTCCAGACCCAATGTGTCCAAAATTATCTTTCCTCAGTTCGATAAGCTCATCGTCAGGATTTGAATCTAGGTATCCCCAAATACAAAGGCCTACTTCGATGTCATATACGCATGGCGCCCTTCCGAAAAGAGAGGCCCGTTTCAGCGCAGTAAGTACTGCTACTTCTGAGGCATCCTCCCAATGCTCTCCGGTGAAAAGAAAAACTTTTTCTTCAAACTGTTTGACTAAACGCAACGCATATCCTTGGTCAGGCCCAGGGTGGCCTATACCTGCCTGATTTTCATTGTGTTTGAGAACTTCGGCAGGTCTTGGAATTCCCGAAGAGTGCTTCGTCTTCCGAGTTGATTGATAATATTTCCTCTGCTGAACAGGTGAGGGAACGTATTTGGGAGCAGCCATGACCTAACTTTAGTTCAATTTTCTTCAGAGCGGGCACGCAGGAGACCATAGACGATCGAATCTACAAGTGCTTGCCAGCTAGCTTCAATTATGTTCTCTGAGACCCCAATGGTGGTCCATGTTTCTTCACCATTACTACTATCCAACAACACTCGAGTTACCGCTCCTGTGCCTTTTTCGGTATCAAGGACTCGTACTTTGTAGTCAACAAGGAAAATTTGTTCTAATTCTGGGTAGGTATCGATTAGCACCGAGCGCAAAGCGGTATCTATTGCGTTTACTGGACCGTTCCCGTCTCCAACTCCAACGAGCTGCTTTCCGTTTACTTCAAGGTCCACTACAGCTCTTGTATCAACCTCTACCGAGATTTCGTTCCATGCCCGGCTTCCCGAACCCACATGATTCATATCTACGGAGAATTTCCTTAGATTGAAAAAGTCTTGAGCCCATCCGCTTGCCCCCCGCATCAGTAACTCTAATGAAGCATCTGCAACTTCAAAGTGGTAACCCTCGTATTCCAATTTTTTGAGCGCCTCAACTACATCACCTATTATTTTCCCGTCAAGATCAATGCCAATTTCTTTGGCCTTTAACTCTAGAGTTGACCTTCCCGCCATTTCTGAGACAAGGAATCTTGTTCCATTTCCGATGCTCTCGGGCGAAACGTGTTCATATGCATCAGGCCGTTTAGAGATTGCGCTTACATGCAGTCCAGCTTTATGAGCAAAGGCCGATGATCCTGTATAAGGCTGTTGAGGATTCAAAGTAATGTTCACCAATTCGGCAATATGGTGACTAACTGAAGTTAGCAGGTCAAGATTTTGAGACGGAATTGTTTCTATTCCCATTTTCAGCGAAAGGTTAGCGATGATTGAGACGAGATCACAGTTTCCAGTTCGCTCGCCGTATCCATTTATAGTTCCTTGAACTTGCACAGCTCCTGCCATAACACCAGCGAGTGCGTTAGCAACCCCACAACCAGTATCGTTGTGCAAATGGACCCCTATGCCTGTATCGAGGTGACCTGCAACACTTGATACGGCATCTGAAACGTCTTGAGGTAGAGACCCGCCATTAGTATCGCATAGGATTAATCGTTCAGCTCCGGCTATTGAAGCTGCCTCAAGGACACGAAGAGAAAATTCTGGGTTATTTTTATAACCATCAAAGAAATGTTCAGCATCAAAGAATACTCTCTTACCGTGACTCACGAGATACTCGACTGAATCGCTGACCATAGCAATTCCTTCTTCCAATGAGGTTTGCAAAGCTTCGGTAACGTGATAATCCCAACATTTTCCGACGATACAAACAATGCTGGTATCTGCACCAATTAGATTCGCGAGCGTTTGATCTTGGTCAACTTTGCCTTTGACACGACGGGTAGAACCAAAAGCAACGAACTCAGATTGCTTAAGTTTGAGTTCATTTTTTGCACGCTGGAAAAACTCATCATCTTTGGGATTGGCGCCTGGCCAACCTCCTTCAATAAAGTGAACGCCTAGTAGATCTAATTGTTCAGCTATTCGAAGCTTGTCCTCAACGGTTAGGGATATTCCTTCGAGTTGGCTTCCATCCCTGAGCGTCGTGTCGTATATTTCTACTGACTTTACAGGTGGGGTCGGCATTAGACTTCCTCGCACCAATGGGCATAGTTTGGATTCTTCCCACGAACGGTGTCGGCATAAAGTTCGGCCACCTGCGAAGTAATCGGTCCAGGGCACGGAACTGGGCGGTCATCCACGCTATTGACAGCGCTAACTTCAGCTGCTGTTCCAACAACGAATATTTCATCAGCCGTATATAGATCTGATCGCGCGAGAGCTTCAAAGCTGACTTCGTGCCCCAAATCACGGATAAAAGACATAACCGTATGCTGGGTTATTCCCTCAAGAGCTCCTGAGACCAGTGGTGGAGTCATTACTTTACCGTTACGGCATACGAAGAGGTTTTCTCCTGAACACTCGGCTACGAGTCCTTCTTTGTTTAACATTATCGCTTCGTCATAACCGGCATTAAGGGCTTCCATCTTTGCAAGTGTTGAGTTTGCGTAGTTGCCAGTGGTTTTTGAGGCAGGTGGCATAATATTGTGGTCGTGGCGAACCCATGAAGATATTTTCATTCGTACACCTTTGGTCGCTGCATCATCACCGAGATATGCGCCCCAAGGCCAGCAGGCTATTGCAACGTCTACAGTGCAGTTACTGGTCGCTAAGCCCATCTCCCCATACCCGTAGTATGCGATAGGACGTATATAGCAACTATTAAGTCCAGAGTCTTTTACAACGGCTTTTGCAGCAGTTTGAAGCTCTTCTGATGAATACGGCATTGGGATTGCAAGTATTTTAGCTGAGTTGATTAATCTATCCATGTGCTCTTTCAAGCGGAAGATCGCTGGTCCGTTTTCTGTTTCGTATGCTCGGATACCTTCAAAAATCCCCGTTCCATAGTGAAGTGTGTGCGTCAATATATGAATTTGGGCTTCATCCCATGGAATGAGTTCTCCATTCATCCAGATGCTTTTTGTTGGTTCAATAGGCATTTTTACCTTCTTTAATTCGTTACGAGTTTGGCGATTGCATCGCCGATCTCAGTTGTTGTTCCTATTTGCGTTGACGGTTGTGCGCAGGCATTTTCTATTCTTCTAGCTGTTTCTGGTTCTCCTAAAAAATCAAGCATAAGTGCCCCACTTAATATCGCGGCAGTCGGGTTAGCCTGCCCGGTTCCTACGATATCGGGCGCTGAGCCGTGTACGGGTTCAAACATTGAAGGAGCTGCTTTTTCTGGGTTGAGATTAGCTGAACAAGCGAGACCTATTCCCCCAGATACTGCTCCCCCTAAATCAGTTAGGATGTCCCCAAAAAGGTTATCCGTGACGATTACGTCATACCTCTGAGGGTCTTGGACCATGTAGATGCACGCAGCGTCAACGTGGTTGTAGTCTGTGCCAATTTGAGGAAATTCTTTTGAAACCTCCGTAAATGTTCTTTCCCAGAGGTCTCCGGAGAAAGTTAAAACATTTGTTTTATGAACGAGGGTTAGATGCTTACGTTCGCGTTTATTAGCGAGTTCAAACGCGTAGCGTATACATCTTTCAACACCCAATCGAGTATTCACAGATCCTTGCGTTGCTACTTCATGACTTGTGTTTTTCCTGAGAAAACCACCCTCTCCAGCGTAGGTTCCTTCTGTATTCTCTCGGATGACTATAAAGTTATGGGCATCTTCGCTTTCTGTAGCTTCCTTTACGAAGGGTCGCAGATTTATATAGAGATCAAGATCAAATCTCATTTTGAGTAGAAGTCCTCGTTCAATTACCCCTGGTGGAACGTCAGGGGTACCTACGGCCCCTAGATACAGAGCATCAAGGCTTCGCCATTCTTGAAGAATTGAATCCGGTAATATAGTTCCATCTTTGATATAACGGGAGCCTCCGAGGTCGTAATTGTGTAGGTCAAGGTTTATGCCAGCAGCTTCTATGACCTTTAAGCCCTCTTTAATAACTTCTGGCCCAATGCCATCTCCTCCGATTATTCCTATTTTATGGCTCAAAAGGGCTCCTCTATTTCACTTTTTACAGTGCTTTATTGATTAGACACTCTATGCGTCTAAATGTTCGTGATACTGATGATATGTGTTTTGCTTCACTCTTACAGTCTCGCAGTTAATTTCCGAATCGCAAACGCTAAAACACAGGTAACATTTTGATATGGCCCAAGTACATAAACTTTCACAAGCCGCATTTGACCGATTAAACGAAGAATATTCTCTTTTAACAACAACTGGGCGCATTGATATTGCTAGGAAGATCGAAACTGCTCGGGAACTTGGTGATTTATCCGAGAATGGTGATTACCATGCGGCTAAAGAAGAGCAAGGAAAAATGGAGGGCCGCATTGCCCATATCTCCTCAATTCTTGAGAATGCTGAGATTGTTGATGATACTGCTAGTGGGAATTCAGTTCGGGAAGGTTCGGTTGTCTCAATTCAATACGTTGGAGACGATGAAGTCGAGCGATACTTGGTTGGCTCTATCGAAGAGCGGATTGAGGACGCTGAAGTTGCTTCCCCTACCTCACCTTTAGGAGAAGCTCTTTTAGGCAGTGAAATTGGTCAGGTCGTCAAGTATGAGGCTCCAGGCGGCTTACTCGAGGTCAAAATTGTTGCAATCGATTGATGCCTATACATAAATTTCTGTGTTATTTGGGCGAAACTAATTAAATGACATCAGAAGATCAGATAAATCAAAACCTTGATGATGACTCGGGGGGCGAGGATGACAAAGCAGAAATGCTTTATCCCGATTCTCCTTCAAAATCTCCTGATGAGACAGGAACTCCAAAAGAGAAGAAGGCATTTGGAAACCAAGGGCTCTACCCTTCTAAGCCCTTGAGTCACAACACGACTTCCAACCTCTCTCGTCCAGCGGTTACCAAATCTGCCCCGTCTGCAAATGTTCGATCACGAAAACGCCAACCGACAAGTTATTATCACCCAAATGATTACTATTTAGGAACTGACTGGCCAAGATTGATTGTGGGCACATTAGCGTCTCTCATTCTTCTTGTATCTGTCGGCATTCTGGCCCTTTACTTGTTTGACCGATTTGAATCAGACACGGTGACCCCGCAGACGATTATTACTTCGGAGAATGAATCAAGCACTATAAATGCATACCTGTGTGCTGGTGATAGCATTCCCGTTAAACAGATCGACGTTCCTCCAAGTGCGTTATTCAGCGGAAAAAATGCTGCAGGTACGTGGATTGCTTTTCAAGACCCAGTTGCTCCTTCTGTTCAACTATGGTCACGCGTAACGGATTTACCGACTACAAATCTTAATAATCTAGAAGTCGTGAATTGCGAGAATCTTGATGATTCTGAGGAACTTTCAGATAACTAAATCTTCACTTACTCGCTAGACTGTACAAAGTTAAGGAGTGTTGTGGGGAAAACTTTAAGTCAGAAAATTTGGAATGACCATGTTGTCCGCTCAGGAAGTGGATTACCTGATTTACTTTATATTGACCTTCATCTAATCCATGAGGTTACGTCACCGCAAGCATTTGACGGTTTGCGTCTTAATGGCAGGAGCGTACGACGGCCGGATCTAACCGTAGCGACAGAGGACCATAATGTGCCCACGGAAAATATTGATCAACCCATCGCCGACGAAATTAGCCTGAAACAGATTGAAACTCTTAGGAATAACACCGCCGAATTTGGAATCACTAACTACCCTATGGGTGATCCACATCAGGGCATTGTGCATGTTATCGGACCCGAACTAGGACTGACCCAGCCCGGCATGACAGTTGTTTGCGGCGACAGCCATACATCAACGCATGGGGCTTTCGGAGCCCTTGCTTTTGGAATAGGGACCAGCGAAGTTGAACATGTACTTGCAACACAAACTCTTCCACAACCGATTCAAGAGACTATGTCCATCACCATTAATGGGGAGTTACCCGAAGGCTCAACAGCAAAAGATGTTGTGCTTGCAATATTAAATGAAGTAGGAACTGGAGGCGGGATAGGCGCCATTGCAGAGTTCCGAGGACCCGTTGTTGAAAATCTTTCCATGGAAGGTCGAATGACCCTTTGCAATATGTCAATAGAGTTTGGTGCAAAAGCTGGCCTCATCGCACCCGATGAAGTCACTTTTGAATATTTAAAAGGTCTTGAAAACTGCCCAGAAGGCGATGATTGGAACGAAGCTGTTGCATACTGGAAGACTTTGTTTACTGACCAGGATGCTGTTTTCGATAGAGAAGTAGTTCTTGATGGTTCAGCGATTACGCCTCAGGTAACGTGGGGAACTAACCCTGGACAGGTCATTCCTGTTTCCGGGTCTATTCCTGACCCCCAAGACTATGCTGATCCAGCGGAACGAGAAGCAGCAGAACGCGCGTTAGATTACATGGGGCTTCACGCAGGATCAGAAATGAAAAGTATTCCAGTTGATACAGTCTTCATTGGGAGTTGTACGAATAGCAGAATTGAAGACCTTCGTTCCGCTGCAAAAGTTGCTGAGGGAAGAAGCGTTGCATACGGAGTGAGAACTCTTGTCGTCCCAGGTTCGAGAGCCGTGAAGGAGCAAGCGGAAGCAGAAGGGCTTGACAAGATTTTTGTTGAAAGCGGGTTTGATTGGCGTGAACCTGGATGTTCGATGTGCCTAGCAATGAATCCAGACAAATTAACTGTCGGTGAACGTTGCGCCAGCACAAGTAACAGGAATTTTGAGGGAAGGCAAGGCCGCGGTGGACGCACACATTTGGTTTCGCCTCGAGTCGCAGCAGCAACTGCAATCGCTGGGCATTTTGCTACTCCAGAGGATCTATCATGAAGCCCGTATCAATCATTGAGGGAACTGCCGTTCCCCTTGACAGGTCCGATGTCGACACGGACCAAATCATTCCCAGTGATTGGCTCAAGCGAGTCGAAAGAACGGGATTTGAAAAGGGTCTCTTCTCTGAATGGCGTGACGACAAAAACTTTGTCTTGAACGACGACAATTATTCCGGAGCCAATATTCTTCTTGCAGGCCCAAATTTTGGGACAGGCTCATCACGAGAACACGCAGTCTGGGCAATACAACAAGCCGGTTTCGATGCTGTTATTTCACCTCGTTTTGGGCCTATCTTCAAAAATAACTCTACGAAAAATGGGCTAGTGCCAGTAGAGATCGATTCTCATGCCGCAGAGGAACTTATGAGACAAGTTCAAAGTGACCCGAACTTGTATTTTGTCATCGATATCGCTAAACGTTCTCTTGAAGTTGCTCAGATAGGTCTGACTATTAACTTCCCATTAGAGAGTTCCATACAGGATAGGTTCCTGAAAGGGCTTGACGACATCGGGATTACCTTAGAACACACAAATGCCATTGAAACTTTTGAGGTTCATCGAAACAGTTGGCTTCAACGCCAGTAACAGCTTCAAAAAAATTGATGATTCAGGAACAAAAGCCAAGTCCTTTACGTCAAAAGTGGCATAGCATTATAAAGGGGAGTTAACCATGAAAAGATTCATTATTGCGTTTCTATCACTTGGTCTTTTGACGCTGGCCTGTTCAGACACATCAAAGGTGTCCCAGGTTGAGCTTGATCCAGCAGATATTCAGTTGGTGAATCGACTTATCCCCTTTGATGACTGTGAAAGCGTTCTCGCTCATATTAAGGAGGAAGCTTCTACTAGGGTTGGTCCATACGGTTTGGACAATACCGGATTTCCTATCTGGATCGGTGTACAAGAAGGAGTGCTGCGCTCTGAGGTTGCTGTGCCTGAAGTTGCTGTGATGGATTCTGGACCCGCTGTCTCTATGGCTTTTGAGGAATCAGTAGCTTATGATTCCGATTCAGGAAGTTCAAGCTCAGGTTCTTCTGGAAATGTTGATTTTACTGGAACAAATGTTCAGGAGTTAGGCGTTGATGAACCCGACATAATTAAGACAGATGGAGAAAGAATCCTTGTCATGAATTCTGGGGTACTCTCCCATTTTGCAGTCAATGGCGGAAACGGCTCTTTAACAAGTCAGGTCACTATTGATGGTGACTTCTATGGCTATGAACTGTTCATCCACAATGACAAGGCCTTCCTGTTTGCGAATGGAGGCGGATATTCTATCCTTCCCGTGAATGACGCGATTACTGAAGGAGAAACGGACCGTAGCGGAGGTTTCTATCAACCACAAACTCGTATTATTGAAATTGACTTATCCGACCCCTTTAATCTGCAAATAGCAAGTGAAATGACCATAACGGGAAACTACTTGAGTGCCAGGTTAGTTGGCTCAACGATTCGAATGGCAGTGAATAGCGCCCCGAATCAGCTTGAGTGGGTGTACCCAAGTAACCCGAATTCTGAAGAAAGAGCTACAAGATTTAACAAAGAACTAATTCAGGAAACAACTATCGAAGACTGGGTTCCATCTTTTCAATTATCCACCAGTGATTCGACTGAGACAGGTCAACTTATCCCCTGCGATAAGCTTCACAAGCCAAACGCCTTTTCCGGGTTTGATGTCCTTTCAGTATTAAGTTTCAATATCAATAGTGGATTGACTTCTGGTGACGGTGTTGCAGTTCTTGCAAGTGGCCGAACGGTTTACTCTTCTCTAGATCGTTTCTTCATAGCGACAACAAAATGGGTTGACGCTGACTTATCAGAAGATGATTTCCAAACTTGGACCGATTCTTATACAACAGACGTTCACGGGTTTTCAATTAGCCTTGATAACCCAGCCGAATACGTTGCATCAGGAAGTGTAGATGGGACGCTTCTGAACCAATTCTCTATGGATGAGCATGATGGTTATCTCAGAATTGTTACAACGACCGGATCTCCATGGAGTGAGCAGAATCGTAGCGAATCACAACTGATCGTAATGGAGGAGCAAGGCAATTCCCTAGTTCAAGTGGGGCAAGTAGGTGGACTAGGGAAAGGTGAATCGCTATATTCAGTTCGATTATTAGATGACGTAGGCTTTGCAGTTACTTTCCGCCAAATTGACCCTTTCTATGTGATTGATTTAAGTGACCCTGTAAATCCAGAAGTAGTTGGCGAATTAAAGATTCCGGGGTTTTCCACTTATCTTCACCCGGTTGATGACAATATTATTCTTGGCGTTGGACAAAATGCTGATAACCAGGGAAGAGTCTTAGGCTTAAAAGTTAGTTCCTTTGATGTTTCTGATCCTGCAAATCCTGTTGAGACTTCTACGTGGGTGCTTGAAAATGCAAATTCAGTTGCTGAATACGACCACAGGGCTTTTCAAATAAGGGACCGTTTAGCGGTTGTACCAGTTCAAAATTGGTCTAACTCTGAACAAAACGGTGCGGTCCTTCTAGATGTAGCTGATGATGGAGAACTGCAAGAGACCGGCTTTGTGTCTCACGAGATTGGTGACAATGAGAAGAGAACGGACTGTGAAGTCCTTGACACAGGAATCCTTATTGGAACCGATTTAGAATTCTTGGCTGAAGAAGAATGGAATGCAGATTACGGTGTTCATATTCAGCTTTGTGAATCTTCTGATATAGGTGGATACGGATCTGATTATTGTGATGTGATTCCCGTAGAGCGACTAGATGATTACCTTGGCGCAATTGCTGACGATCTCATAGAAATTATTGGAGCTGCTCCAACTGACCGATTGGAACAATGTTGGCCTCAGGATGTCCGATGGGACTTGCAAATCCAAAGAAGCTTTTTCATTAATGACTCCCTTTGGACTATGAGCGCAAGCCGCCTTCAGTCCAACGATGTTAGTGACAGCAATGACTCAGGCCAATTGCCAGTGATCTCTATAATTCCGATACCCAACTAGGCTTTAAACTAATGAATGCGCCTCAATGAGGCGCATTCATATCTGTCTCTCTTTCGAGAGCAAGGGTTGGGAGTTTCACTATATCTGCTTTTTCATTGTTAGATTTCACGAATTCCTTCTAAGATAATCATATGAGAATTATTCGGAAGATATTAAAGCTCGCAGTCATAGCTGCAATTGTTGGCGCGTTAGCTTCTTGGTTTCGAAGCCGTTCATCAGAAGAAACCGAAGGAGAAGATGAGGAAGACCTTCCTTGGCCTCCCATCGCCTCCTCCGTTGAGGAGGCATCTTCTCAAGTAATTGAACCTAACGATGGCTCCGCAGTTGAACCTAGAGAATGGATTACATGTGATGGGAGTGGCAATTGCCCGCCATCACATCCAATTAAAGCCAAAGACAGTAGCGGTCTTTACCATGTGCCTGATGGGACGCTCTACGAGAGAACTATTCCGGATAGATGTTACACAACTACAGATGCTGCGGAATCTGATGGCTACAGGCCCTCACAGCGGTAAACGGATTGTTCTTAGATTGGAAGATTGATTATTGAACACTGGGTCACGCCTTCAGTGTTTATGAGACTTTCCGCTAACTTTTCACTTACGGAGTTTTGAGTTGAGATTACCATTAATGCGCCAAACCCATCCACGCTTCGACCTACATTCATGTCAGTGATATTGATCTGATTCTCCCCAAGAATTGTACCTACTTTGCCTATGACTCCTGGTCGATCGTCGTTTCGAAGAACAATCATATGTTCGCTGGGCGGGATATCGACTGTGTGATCGTCAACCATTACTATCCTGTGCTCGCCCTTTAGCCCTACGACAGTTCCAGCTATTGAGTGTCCTCCCCCACTGATCGTGATTGTGTTCAGATAATCAAGCGAATCTGTTGTACTAGTAGCATTTATATCCACTCCTTGACTTTCAGCAACAGAGAATGCGTTGACGAAGGAGACTGTCATACCACTATTACTAAATAAGCCTTTGAGTGCTGACAGTTCAGTAATCTTGTTGTCATAACCTCCTATTTCCCCAGCGAATTCAATATCCACATTTTCAGGCAGCTGACCACAAAGTCCTGTGAATAGGGCTCCTAACTTTTCAGCGAGAGGAAGAAAAGGGCGAACGATTTCGGTGGCCTCTGAGGCGGAAACATTAACTGCGAAGGGAACGAACTTTCCTCGTAATGCAAGGTCAACTTGCTCTGCAATAGTATTTCCTGCCTTCTCTTGCGCTTCTTGGGTACTGGCACCTAGGTGAGGGGTAACGACGATATTTTGTTGGTCAAATAGAGGAGACTTAACTGTTGGTTCTTGTTCAAAGACATCAAGTGCTGCGCCTGCTATTTGACCTGATGCAACTGCGTCGGCAAGATCAGATTCGTTAATAATCCCTCCACGTGCAACGTTGACTATTCTCAATGTTGGTTTAGCGCTGGATAGAGTTTCTGCGTTGATGAGATTTATTGTCTCTGGGGTTTTAGCGACATGAATCGTTACGAAGTCAGATATTTCCATGAGTTCTTTAAGCGAAACGAGGTCAACAGATAATTGTTGAGCTCGCTCTTCAGCTATGTAAGGGTCGTAAGCAATTAGTTTCATGCCAAAGGCTAAAGCGCGTTGTGCTACTAATTTTCCTATCCTGCCAAGCCCAATAATCCCGAGTGTTTTATCTGCGAGTTCCACTCCAGTCCATTTGCTTCGCTCCCATCTGCCACTCTTGAGCGCATCGTTTGCAGGTGGAATATTCCGAGCTTGAGACAATAGCAGTGCTAGAGAATGTTCCGCTGCCGACAAAATATTAGACTTAGGGGCATTGACAACCATAATTCCACGTTTGGTTGCTGATTCAACATCAACATTGTCTAAACCGATGCCTGCTCTTCCGATAACGACAAGATCTTCGCCATTACTCATAATTTTGTCTGTAATAGTGGTTGCCGATCTAATAATGACAGCGTGTGCTCCTACGATCTCTTCCATAAGATCTTCTGAAGAGAGATTTAGTTTCTCATCAACTTGGTAGCCGGAATTACGTAAATTATCGAGACCTTCTTGTGAGATTTTCTCTGTTACTAGAACTCGTTGCATATTCTTAATCTAGAACTTCTTGTCATGGAACGGAACATTGTAATTAAAGATCCTTAGAAGCCATAATGGAATAATTGATTTAAACTAGTGAAGTAACGCTAGCAATGACCTAAAGGAACTGTATGGACCTCCCTGACCTCAAAGGATTTGATTGCGACCATCATTATTACGAAGCAGAGGATGCCTTCATCAGATATATGGATCCATCGATGATGCAGCGAGCAATGCAGTGGGTGAATGTGAATGGGAAGAAGAGACTAATGGTCGGAGGAAAGGTCAATCGTTTCATTCCTAATCCGACGTTTGACCCTATTGCGAGGCCTGGATCTCTGGACGACTATTTTCGAGGGAAAGTTTCGGTCACTGATATGAGAGATGCCTTTGGCGAGCTAGAGTCGCTATCGGATCGACCAGAATATAGAGATCGTGATGCTAAATTAGACCTTCTAACGAAGCAGAATCTTGATGGGTGTCTTCTGTTCCCAACTTTGGGTGTGGGAATGGAGTCCGCTCTTGAGAATGATCTTCCTGCTTTGCAGGCCGCGTTTAGTGCATTTAATCGGTGGCTTGCTGACGACTGGGGTTTTAGTTATAAGGATCGCTTATTTGCTGCTCCTTACATTACCCTCTCTGATGTTCAGCACGCTATCTCTGAACTTGAGTTTGCTCTTGATAATAATGTTCGAGTGATTAATTTACGAGCTTCTGCGGTGACGACTGCTGACGGACAAAAGAGTCCAGCCGATCCAATTTTTGATGACTTCTGGAAACGAGTCAATGATGCAGGTATAACGGCTGCTTTCCATGCAGGGGATGCCGCATATGATTTTCTTTTCGCTCATTGGGGATTATCTACTGAATTTGAGGCTTTTCGGTATGACCCATTAAAACGCCTTTTAAACTACTCAAATATTGCTGACACGGTTGCGGCTTTAATTAGCGGGGGTTTATTCAACCGATTCCCAAATATTCGTGTTTGCACAATTGAAAATGGGTCTGATTGGGTGAGCGGTCTTTTGCGAAGATTTTCAAAAGCTTACAAGCAAGCAGGGTACGCGTTCATTGAAGATCCAATTAAAACTTTTCAGAACCATATTTGGGTAGCTCCTTATTATGAGGATGACCTCATGGAATTACGAGAACTTATCGGTGTTGATCATATTCTTTTTGGTTCTGATTATCCGCATGCTGAAGGATTGGCGTCTCCGATGGATTTCCTTGATGACTTGAGTGAATTTTCTTCACATGAGATTAAGCAAATTATGTTCGAGAATGGAAGATCGTTAGTCACTCCGAATACTTAGGAATTTGTATTTATGGCATTTCATGAAGACATCATTTTGCGAGAAGTATCGAGTGGGGTTTTTGGCACTGAGATTATTGAAGATTATTGGATTATTGTCGGCCCTAATGGCGGGTATCTGGGCGCACTGCTAACTAATGCGGGGGAAATGCATTTAGGGTTAGAGACACATCAGCTGCGCAGTATGACGATCCATTATTTAACTCCTCCGAAATTGGGACCTGTAGATATAAGTGTTACTACAATTCGCTCAGGGAGATCTGTTACGTTCCTTCGATTTGAAATGATCCAAAATTCAGAGATTGTTCTTGTTGCAACTGGGTTATGGGCCTCGAGCAACAATGGAATTGAGTCTCCTCAGATAGTGATGCCAGAGGTTCCTGATCCTGAGGATTGCCCCGTACCAATTCGGCTTACTGATAGTCCTACACGTCTCCATGAAAAGTGGGAAATTCGATCTGTGAATCAGGCATTTGGCGTGTTGACTGAGAACAATGCTTCGCATATGCGGTGGTGGATTCGCCCCAAAGAAACTTCACCAATCTCTTCAGCGTTACTTGTCGCTGCGGCTGATGCGTTGCCGCCTCCAATCTTTTTTCATTCTGACACGGTCAAAATGGCTCCAACTGTTGATTTGACGATTCATGTGAGGGCTGAAATCAATTCGGTGAAGTGGGGTCCTGCAGCTTGGTTGCTTGCAGAATTTGTTACAAACCATGCTTCAGGGGGCTTTATCGAGGAGGACGGGTTAATTTGGAATAATGATGGAACTTTGCTTTGCATGAGCAGGCAACTGGCGTTAGCTCGTTGATCTTTAGAGAATTGGCGTTAATTCAATGTCATCAAACGGCTCAAACCCAAATATTTGTGAAAAAAATGAATACTCGGATTCGAGTGCTCTAACTATGTTTTCTGACTTCCTGAAGCCATGGCCTTCTCCTTCAAAAAGCAAGTATGAGTGTTTGATTCCTTTTGATTTGAGCGCTTCAACAATAAGCTCTGATTGGTTTGGAGGGACAACTGCATCTTCACTCCCTTGAAGAATAATCATTGGGTTTTTAAAAGTTTCTGTTTGATGGATCGGGGATCTTGCAACATATGTGTCTCTGTCTTGCGGGTATTTCCCAACGAGCCTGTCTAGATACCGTGATTCAAATTTGTGGGTATCATTCGCGAGTATTTCTAGGTCAGCAACTCCGTATCTACACGAACCTGCAGAAAAATCGTCGTATCCAGACAAGGCAGCAAGTACGGTAAGGCCTCCTGCGCTTCCTCCTTTAATTGCTATGCGGTTGGCATCTACTTGACCTTCTGCCACAAGAAAACGAGCTGCAGCTACGCAATCGGCAACATCGATTAATCCCCACTTACCATCGAGCGCGTTCATATAGGACCGTCCATATCCTGTGCTTCCACGGTAGTCGACGTCCGCCACTGCCCAGCCTCGACTAGTCCAGTATCGTAACGCTAAAGATAGTTCGTTTCGTGTACTTGCTGTTGGTCCTCCATGGGCTAGAACTAGTAATGGAGGCAATTCATCATCTGGCGCTTCAGTACTTGAGTGGGCCGGTGAATAATAGCGAACGTATGCGTTATTTCCATCAAGTGTTGGGAATTCCACCAATTCGGGCGCTGCTAAAAAAGCATTATCAAGTTTGTGCGGTTTGGGGGATTTAAGGATTTTTTGTTTCTTGATCCCTTTGATTATTGAGGGCCCTGTTTTGTGACTTGCAGCCAGAAGTATCACATCATCGTCAGCAGAAATTCGAATTTGATGAATCGAGGACCATTCAGAGGGAGTTAGAGATGAAGGAGTTGCGAGGTAAGTTTCACCATCTGGGGCGGTAACTGATGCAACCGGGTTGCCCTCTTCAAGTAGCGCATAGCGCGACTGGTCAAATACCCAGAGAGGCATCCCAATATCAAATTCGCCTCCGATGATTAATTCATCTTCTTCTGTTGAGAATTTGTATAGGTTCGACCATCCTGATCGGTCACTTAGATAGAAGAGATCGCTTGAAGATGACCATTCAGGTTGGATCACAGACTCATCGTGACCACCAGCGACCTTTTGGCCTTTTTTGATTAGGCCATCCTCAAAGTGCCCTATCCAAAGTTCTGTTCCCCACCAAGGCATTGACGGATGATTCCATTGGATCCATGCTAAAAATTCGCCATCAGGTGAAGGGCGCGGAAAAGCATAGAAATCAGCTCCCACGACAAGTTCGTTGATTTCCATGGTCCCATCGGTTTTGATAGCTACAAGTTGATTATCTGGTTCAATGTGGTGACCTTCGAAGTAGTGGTGGATTTCTCTTACACAGATGCACCATTGGCCATCGGGCGTTATTCTCCCATCTGCGAAACGCCAACTTTCTCCCTCGGGGGGTTCGGGAGTTAACAGTTTTTCTTCAAGGCCTGGTTCAATCTTTCGTATTCTCTGATCATCATAATTTACATAAAATAATGTTTTGCCCTTTATCCACCAGGCCCCACCCCCATATTCATGGACTTTGCTTCGGACGTTAGCTTCTGCTGGTGTTATTTCTTGTGGCTCTTGCCCTTCAAAGAGGCATACGACTGCAACTCTTCCACCTTCTTCCGGCCGTGATTCAGACCACCAAATATGGTTTTGTTCCGTTTTAATATCTGAAATGGTGGAGACACCTTTAACAAGGGAATCTGCTGAAATAGGTGAACTCCAACTTCCGTAGGATCGTATCTGAGTTTTACTATCCATTAGCCATTCAATAGGTTCGCGATTCGCCCTAAACCTTCTTCAAGATCATTATCTCCTAGAGCGAAAGAAAGTCTGGCATAACCGGGCGCCCCAAAGGCTTCACCTGGCACTACTGCAACATGTATCTCTTCAAGGAATAGCTCAGCTAAATCTAGGGTTGTTTCTACCCGTTTGCCTGCTATGTCCCTATTTAGGCATCCTGAAAAATTTGGAAATGCATAGAAAGCTCCTTGCGGCTCAAGCACCGAAACCCCTTCAATTTCGTTGAGCATTGAATACATCACTTGTCGTCTCTTGTCGAAGGCTGACCGCATTTCATCGACCGCATCTAACGTTCCAGAGACGGCTGCTAAAGCAGCTTGTTGTGAAACATTCGCAACATTTGATGTTTGGTGTGACTGAAGAGTTGAAGATGCTTTTGCTACATCTTCCGGAGCGACAATCCAACCAACTCGCCACCCGGTCATAGCATAAGTTTTAGCTACTCCATTCAAAATCACCGTTTGATTAGCGCATTCAGGGACTAGGGATGGGAGTGAATAATGGACATTTGACCCGTAAACAAGATGCTCGTAGATCTCATCTGCAAAAATCCAGACATCGTTCTCTAGAGCCCATTTTCCTATTGCTTCAATTTCTTCCTTTGGGTATACAGCACCTGTGGGGTTAGATGGGGAGACAAAGATTAGAGCTTTTGTTCGTTCCGTTAGTGATGCATTTAATTGATCAACGGTTACGCGAAAACCAGTTTCTTCTGTAGTTGGCAATATAGTTGTTGTCGCCCCTGCAAGAGCAATTGGCTCTGGATATGTAGTCCAATACGGTGCGGGAAGCAGAACCTCATCTCCTGCGTTTAAAATAACCTGCATGCAGTTATACACTGCATGCTTTCCCCCGTTGGTAACGACGACTTGGTTGGGTGATACTTCCAAACCCGAGTCCCTGAGAGTCTTCGCTGCGATAGCTTCTTTTAGGTCAGGCAAACCGCCCGCTGGACTGTAACGATGATTAACGGGGTCTACACAAGCTGAAACTGCTGCTTCGACAATATACGAAGGAGTTGGGAAATCAGGTTCACCAGCGCCAAAACCTATGACAGGAGCTCCAGCTGCTTTCAATTCTTTTGCTTTTGACGTCACGGCTAAGGTGGCCGATGGAGCTATCGCTCCAACACGTTTGGAAATTCTTGATTCCATGCTATTGATTCCTCCAATTGGCTTCTTACCAATGATGTCTCATTTCTCTGAATATTACAGATTATTTAATTTCTCTATGGCTACGCCACTTCAGCTGAAGTTAAGACTAATTTCTTTAGGTGGCTATTAATGATGTTTCAATTCCTAACGACCTCCTACCAATCGATGGGCGTTTTGGTAGCGGCCCTTCCTTAGTTCGCAAATCAGACCTTGATGCATTAGCTGACCTGTCAGAAGCATACATGGGTACCAGCCACCGCCAATCACCTGTTAAGGATATGGTTGGGCGTTTAAGAGATGGGTTATCGGAACTATTTGGACTTCCAGATGATTGGGAGATTGTCTTGGGGAATGGTGGAAGTACTCTCTTTTGGGATGCAGCGACTTTTTCCCTTATTTCTGAAAAGAGTCACCACCTAGTCTTTGGTGAGTTTTCCTCTAAATTTGCAACCGCTTCAAAGGCAGCTCCTCATATTGGCGAGCCAGTAGTAGCTGAGTTTGAACCTGGCACAGGGCCTGTTATTGAAGAATCTGGTGCTGATACATACGCCTTTACCCATAACGAGACATCAACTGGTGTATCAATGGATCTTCAAAGGCCCGCTAACACGTCCGCAGACGAGGCGATCGTTCTTGTCGATGCGACGTCCGCTGCTGGTGGCATGGTGTGGGAACCCGCAAATGTTGATTGCTATTACTTTGCTCCTCAAAAATGCTTTGCGAGTGACGGTGGTCTTTGGATAGCTGCCTGTTCGCCAGCCGCTGTGCAAAGAATAAACGATATTTCTAGCCGTAATCGATGGACCCCCGCCGGTCTAGATCTCAAAATTGCTTTAGAGAATAGTAGGAAAAACCAGACGTACAATACTCCTGCTCTAGCAACAATCTTTTTAACTGTTCGCCAGATTGAATGGATGAATAACAATGGTGGTTTATCTTGGGCAGCTAATCGATCAAAAATGTCTTCAGATCACATCTACAATTGGGTAGAGAATCATGAATTGGCTGAACCATTCGTGACAGATTCTTCTGTTAGGAGTCCCGTTGTCTCAACCATAGATCTCAGTACACGTGTTAATGCAGATCAAGTCATTGATATCTGTAAAGCCAACGGAATACTTGATATCGGTGGTTACAGAAAATTGGGTCGGAACCAATTACGTATCGCTACCTTCCCCGCTATTGAACTCAGTGATATCGAAGCCTTAACTGCTTCTCTTGACTATGTGTTGGAGACTTTGCTCTGAATACCACCGGTCGATTATTGGTAGCTAGCCCGCTTATGGCTGACAGCAATTTCGAACGCGCTGTTGTCTTTATCATCGACCACAGTGAAGCCGGAGCCATTGGTCTGGTTTTGAATAGGCCGCTCGAGGATTATTTAGGTCAAGCGATGCCAGCTTGGGCTGAAAGCCGATTCACTAATTGCACATTATTTTCTGGCGGCCCTGTTGATCCTCTTACTTCTATGGCATTAGGTGAGTTCAGAGATAACCAAGAAGGTAGTCAATCATTACTATTTGCAAATATTGGAGTAATCGATTTAGCTTCTGGACCGGAATCTATTCCAGACCACGTTGTAAATTTGCGACCTTATCTTGGTTATTCCGGGTGGGGGTCCATGCAGTTAGAAGCTGAGCTAGCTGCAAATGCCTGGTTCGTAGTTGAAGTCCACCCAAATGATATTTTTGCAAATGAAGGAATTGATCTGTGGTCTCAGGTTCTCCGACGGCAGAGCAGCCCAGTCTCTTGGCTATCGAATTACCCAAGTGATCCTCGACTAAATTAGTTCCATTACCACGTAATACCTTTAGGAATTATTCCATGGGTATGCAAGTTTGATGTAGCTGCAAGGGAGATATCTATAAGCCCAGATGAACCTGCGAACCACAGCCCATGGGTTAACGCTGCGGCTGTTGCTCCTGTTAACGGGTCTGCACTGGCATCCCCTACAAACCAGAGTGATTTATTTACCTTCGCGAGAAGGCTCCCAGCTGCTGCAGCATCGTCTCCAAAGCCAACACGATTAGGGTTTTGTTTCCGCCCATATCCAGTTATTGAGCACCAAATAGCACCTCGGTCCACTTCCTCCTCAGCCGAAATACCCAGATTTTCCATGGCTCTTGGCCGTGAACTCTCAATAATAATATCCGCCTCACGTATGCTATTCTGAAGCTGCCCTCTATCTCGCTTACTTCCAAAATCAATTGCGATGATCTCTTTCCCCTTATTTAGCCTTTGAAAGAATGGTGTTTGCTTTATTCGCCCCCTGTCAGGCCTCTTCGTTGACTCGATCTTCTTTATCTCTGCCCCAGATCTCATCAAAAACCACGAGCATAGTGGTCCTGCCCACATGCTAGATAGATCGACAACCTTTGGTGGACGACTGTAAGCCCCTTTGGAGAATTTTTGAGTGACATTGATAGTCATATCTTTAGCTTCCCCAACCTCAGAAACAGCCAACCCTAGTAATTTGGCACGTTGAAGAAGCGTTCGAGATGAGTTATTCATGGCATGACTTTGAATCACATTCCAGATATCGTGCTCCACTTCTGTTTGGAGCCATGCGGAGACAGAAGAGACATCCTCTTCTCTTGGTAAGTTAACGGCAAGAGTGGTATCCGAAGTTCTAATCAGTCTGCATGAGCCACCCGCAGAAGTTTCTCCCCAGCCGCGATGACCAAGAAGCGGAGCTCGTTCAACGATTAATGAATGTCCACTTGGCCCTCCAGATGGCCCCCCTAAAGACATTGCAAAATAATTCAGGAGAGAAATAGTAGATTCAAATCTGTGCAACCAGCGTAGATCGAACTGTTTGAGTGCAACTTTTGGCGGACCTACAAGGCTTGAAAGGCCTGAACTAGGCCAAGTCGGCCAACTTGGATGAATTTGCGAGAGCTGAGTTACAAGCTTCTTGTCAAGAAGTCCTGATGGGAGAAGTCTCAAAAGGCGTTCAAGGTGATCAATAGAAGTCAAAACTGGATCATTGAAATCGTTATCCGACATTTCTATAGCCTAGATGACTCGCTGACATTGGCGGAAACCGCTCTTGTGAGGAATGATAGGATAAATGATTTTAGGAGGTACAAGTGGAGATTAGAGCTGGAAGTAGATTAAAAAGCAGTATATGCCAAACTGAGGTTATCGCTGTAAAGGCTCCTGGAACTGAATTGGATATTCGATGCGGAGGAGTTCCAATGATTGACCCAACAGGTTCTATGTCTGATGATGCCAGTCCCTCGGATGGAGCTATGAACGGAACTCAGATGGGGAAACGCTATGTCGATGCTAACGACACGATTGAGTTATTGTGCACTAAGCCTGGTGAGGGATCATTAGGGTTAGGGGACGAATTGTTAACGATCAAGGAAAGCAAACCATTACCGGCTTCTGATTAAGGACTCTAATGAACTTGATGATGTTGTTAGAAATGGCATCCAGTGCTTTTGGGGACAGGGTGGCATTTGGAAGTAAAGACGGATCCGGCATTACCTACCAAGATCTCTATGAAAAGGCGGGCAAAGCTAGTCAGCACTTCACGGAAGCTAACGCCGATCACGTTTCTTTTTTGGGCGAATCAAACTTAGCGTTGCCCATATCTTTGTTCGGGTCATCATGGGCTGGCCTTCCATTTGTTCCATTAAATTACAGGCTTGCGGGAGAAGAAGTTCAAGCTTTGGCTGATCGCATCACACCCACTGTGACAGTTACTAATAAAGAACTGTCAAATATTCTGCAGGACAAAGAGGGTGTGAGCTTAATGACTGGAAAGCAGTTAATTGATTACACCACTGAGGGTGGGGTTATCCCTGAACCTTCCTGGAATATGGACCCTGATGAAATAGCTATTTTATTATTTACTTCAGGAACTACTGGGGCCCCGAAAGCAGCAGTCTTAAGACAAACACATCTAGTTTCCTATATTCTTGGTTCAGTTGAATTTATGGGAGCTGCGGATAATGAAGCATCCCTAGTCTCAGTTCCTCCTTATCATGTTGCAGGGATCGCTGCGATGTGCAGCTCCGTCTACTCCGGAAGAAGAATCGTTCAACTACCTACTTTTGACCCAGAGGACTGGGTCAATCTTGTCATCAATGAAGAGATCACACACGCAATGGTTGTCCCAACTATGTTGGCGCGCATTGTTGAATATCTAGATAATGATTCTTCAATTAAAATCACAAGCTTAAGAGCACTCTCTTATGGTGGAGGCAAGATGCCCCGCCCTGTTATTGAACGAGCGCTTACTTTACTCCCAGACACAAATTTCGTGAATGCCTATGGACTAACTGAAACGAGTTCCACAATTTCAGTTTTAGGACCTGAAGATCACAGGGAAGCTTTTCGGAGCCCCGATGAGAGCATAAGGCAACGATTGAGTTCTGCCGGTAAGCCTTTACCAAACTTAGAAGTATCTATTCGCAATGATGAAGGAGTTGAAGTATCTGTTGGAGAGAGCGGAGAAATCTGGGTTAGAGGTGAACAAGTTTCCGGTGAGTATCTCGGACAGGGAAAAAAGTTGACCGATGACGGCTGGTTCCCAACAAATGATGGCGGATCAATTGACGATGGAGGCTACTTGTTCGTTGAGGGGAGAATAGATGACATCATCATTCGCGGAGGAGAAAATATCTCACCAGGAGAAATAGAAGAAGTGCTTCTCAACCACCCAAATATCCGAGATGCTGCTGCTGTTGGAGTTCCAGATGAGGAATGGGGTGAAGTTATCATTGCAGTTGTCGTTTCACGTGACACAGAATCCTTCTCTGAGTCAGTGATTAAAGACTTCACCAAAGAGCATCTACGCTCTTCAAGAACTCCTGACAAAATTATTCAAGTAGACGAGCTTCCGTATAACGAAACTGGAAAGTTGCTTCGGCGCGTTATCAAAGCTGAGTTGGTCAAAGAACTTTGATATGGAATGATGTGAGATGAGTATCCTCACATTCAATGAAGCCTGTGATTTCGTTACTGATATTGCATTGAACGAGAAGCTTTACGAAAGCGAAAAAACCTGTATCTTTGTTGAGATAGACCCTGCTGCACGGATTAACGACACTAAAAGATTCCGTCGTTTCGTTGAACATAGTAATTCAGTAAATCTTATTATTATTGGCATCCTAAATTGCACTCATGAGGAATTACCTGCAGATTTCCTGATGTCGTTCGATATCTTACTCACAGATTCACGAACTAGTAACTTACCCGTACCTGTGGACGACATAACTATCACTATCCAGGAACTTCACGAGAGAATTTCGCTCCACACACAGCCATCACTTGTACTTACACACCTATTGCGTCAGAAAGCTTATCAAAACGTTTCACAAGGTCTCGTGCTCGAGTCGCTTTCGTATGGGATGCTCCAAGGTGGATCTCAGTTTAAAGCATGGTTGAGTCAACGAGGCGACATGTCCCAAGTATTAGATGAAAAGCCTGCTGTATTAGCCACTAGATCCGATGAGTCGCTTGAAATCTATTTAAATAGGCCTGAACGTTCCAATGCATTCTCATCTGATATGCGGGATCAACTTTTTGACTTTCTTCAAATCGCTCGATTTGATGAAACGGTAACAAGGGTAAAGCTCCATGGATTAGGGAAGTCTTTCTGTTCCGGTGGGGACTTAGCCGAATTTGGTCTCGTCGACTTCCCGCCAGATGGCCACATCACACGTATGTATAGAAATCCTGGGCTTTCTGCGCATTTCATAGCAGATAAACTTGAAGTTTATTTACATGGAGTCTGCGCAGGAGCAGGAATTGAAATTCCTACATTTGCCTCAAAAATATTTGGTGATGAATCTGTAAAAATTTTCCTTCCTGAAATTTCCATGGGCTTGATTCCCGGTGCTGGTGGGACGGTTAGCCTGCCACGCAGAATTGGCCCTCAAAAAACTGCTTACTTAGCTATTAGTGGAAAAACCTTGTCTTCTGATGAAGCACTCGCGTGGGGATTGATTGATGAAGTTATAGATTACGAACCTAATTATTTAAGATAATGACTCAATAATTGTGACGTTTGCTTGTCCGCCACCTTCACACATGGTTTGTAACCCATAACGACCACCTGTTCTTTCTAACTCATTTAAAAGAGTGGTCATGAGTCTCCCGCCTGTGCATCCCAGTGGATGCCCTAAAGCTATCGCTCCTCCATTGACGTTGACTTTTTCATGAGGTATTCCATGTTCTTGCATCCAAACCAGCGGGACCGGTGCAAATGCTTCATTACATTCGAATAAATCAATGTCATCTGGAGTCATTCCCGTCTTTGCAAATGCGTATTCTGTTGCAGGAATAGGACCTGTCAGCATGTAGATAGGGTCATCTCCTCTGACGCTCATGTGATGTATTCGAGCACGTGGTTTAAGTCCGTGGTCTTTAACTGCTTGTTCTCCTGCGATAAGAAGAGCTACGGCTCCATCTGAAATTTGGGAGGCCACTGCTGCCGTTATAACTCCCCCTTCTTCTAATGTTGGGAGTTGGGCCATCTTTTCAAGAGTGGTTCCTCTTCGAACGCCCTCATCATTTTCGATATCTCCGAATGGGATAATTTCGTTATCAAATCGCCCTTCGTCTTGCGCTCGTGCTGCTCGCTCGTGAGATTCAAGAGCAAATTTCTCTAATTGTTCTCTACTAAGGTTCCACTTCTTCGCAATGAGTTCTGCTCCCCTAAATTGGGAAACTTCTTGCGTGCCATAGCGGTCCACCCATCCCTTTGATGTTGTGAAGGGGTCTTCGATTTCTGGATGGCCAATACTTTCATGACCCATGACATCCATGGCCGAACCTATTGGGATTAGGCTCATATTCTGTATTCCACCAGCTATTACGAGATCCTGAACCCCAGACATAACTCCCATAGCGGCGAAACTTACTGCTTGTTGACCGGAGCCACATTGGCGGTCGACAGTTACGCCTGGAACTGACTCTGGCATTCCTGCTGCGAGCCATGCAGTTCGTGCAATATCTCCTGCTTGTGGACCCATATTGTCAAGGCAGCCCATTATTACATCATCAACTGCGAGTGGGTCCAAACCTGTTCTGTCAAGGAGTCCTTTGATTGCGTGTGCTCCTAGGTCAGCAGGGTGCACCTCAGATAACCCACCTCCTCTTCTACCTACAGGGGTTCTTACTGCGTCAACGATGTAAGCTTCGCTCATTTGTATTCCTTTCGGCTCTCTTATTTATCGTACTTTATTTATAGATTTTTTTGACTTGTTCTGTTAGCAGAGGCTAGTTGCTCTTTGGTTCCTTTGGTAACCCGAGCACTCTTTCCCCTATTATGTTTCGCTGGACCTGATTACTCCCGCCGTAGATTGTGTGGGCTCTGCTATAAAGAAAGGTTCTTTGTTCTCTGTCAAGGGAGTAGTTTCTTCCTTCGTTGCCTGAGTATCCATTACGGGCAATCATCCCTGATGTTCCTCTTACGAGCATCCATAGTTCTCCTAATTGACGATGCCAGGACGCCCAATATAGTTTGCCTATGCTTTGTTCAGCCCCTGGTACCCCATCTGCTGCTAGGGCTGTGAGCATTCTAAGTTGGTTGTAACGGAGAACTTCAAGTCTGATATAGGAATCTGTAAGCTTTTGTCTGACTATCGAATCATCCCACCTGCCATTTGATTTAGCCTCTGCGAGTAGTTCATCTAATTCCTGTCGGAAGCTTACTTGTTGTCCCAGTGTTGATGCTCCTCGTTCGAATGAGAGAGTGCCCATTGCGACTTTCCACCCTTCGCCCTCTTCTCCGACAATATTTTCTTTTCCTGTCCTCGCATCAGTAAAGAAGGTTTCATTAAATTCCGCTCCGCCTGTTATTTGAATTATGGGACGAACAGATACTCCGGGTTGCTCCATAGGAACAAGAAGGTAGCTGAGACCGTTATGTTTTATGGTGTCTTTGCCTGTTCTT
>CENF01172290.1_pt1 | contig 27279 bp, 4 predicted proteins | sample 361291 | NCBI WGS metagenome assembly CENF01 (sample SAMEA2619399, study PRJEB7988) | marine metagenome | isolation source: saline water (ENVO:00002010), including | reverse complement strand
AATTTCCACTAAATTCACATAGTTTTAAAGAATAGGTATAAATAAAGTGAAGTAATATTATATTTCGCTTTGGCTTTAGTTGAAAAACGTACATCTCAAGTATTCAAGGACATTAGTCTATCCTTTAAGGCACATCCTATCACTAAGGATCTGCCAATATTGAAGAATGAACGTGCGATTGTAAGGTCTGTACGTAATTTGATCGAGACAATACCAACAGAAAGGTTTTTTAACTCCCTTATTGGTACTGATATTCGTGGATCACTGTTTGAAATGTATACAAACAGCACTCGTACAGTCATCGAAGACCAAATTAATAGTACTTTAGAGAATTTTGAACCTAGAATTGAAAACGTTGAGTCGGTAGTTCTAGGAAAACCTGATGCGAATGCTCTTGAAGTCACAATTTACTTTGACATCATAGGTTTAGAAGTACCTCGTCAGCAATTTTCATTCTTATTAGAACCAACTAGGTAAAATAATGCCATTTACACAATTTACCAACCTAGATTATGATCAAATTAAGACTGAGATAAAAAATTATCTTGCTTCAAACTCAAATTTTAAGGATTTTGACTTTGAAGGATCTAATTTTTCCGTTTTAATCGATACTTTAGCGTATAATACGTATATAAACTCATTCAATGCTAACTTAGTTGCTAATGAATCCTTCTTAGATTCAGCAACCATCAGAGAAAACGTAATATCACTTGCTCGTAACATTGGATATGTTCCTAGATCAAGGACTGGAGCAAAAGCATCCGTTACTTTTACTGTTGAGATCGATGATCCTAAGATAGGTCAACCAGATCAGATACCTTTTATTACATTAAATCCTGGTTTAGTTTGTGTTGGTAGTGTAAACGATACTTCTTACCGTTTTTCAATCTCAGAAGCGAAGACAGCGAACCTTTATACTAATAATGGTAAGAGATATGCTGATTTTGCTGTTGATATTATTCAAGGAACCCTTGTAAATGGTGCTTTTCTAGTAAATACTGATCAAGATCAGAGATTTATTCTTGGAAATGCTAATATTGATACATCAACTATAGTAGTCACAGTAAAACCAACCAATATTAGTGGATTGGGTAGAGAATATAAGAAAGTTGACAATATTTTAAACCTAAGTAAGGATTCTGAGATCTTTTTAATACAAGAAGTACAGGATGAAAAGGTTGAATTGCTCTTTGGTGATGGATTCTTTGGTAAAAAGTTGACAACGGGTGATCAAATAGGTGTTAGATACATTATAACTGACGGAACAGAGGGTAATGGAGCAGCTGCGTTCGATTTCCAAGGAACATTTGTTGATCATAATGGTAATAACATCAAACCAAACACTGTTGTAGATGTAACTACTGTTGTACGTGCCTCAAATGGTTCTGAGAACGAGAATTTATCCTCTATTAAGTATTTGGCTCCTAGATTGTATTCGGCACAGTACAGGGCAGTTACACCAAGAGATTATGAGGCAATAATTCAATCAATTTACCCACAAACAGAGTCTGTTGCGGTTGTTGGTGGTGAGGAATTAGATCCTCCACAGTTTGGTAAGGTACAAATCAGTATCAAACCAAAAAATGGTACTTATGTCTCCGATTTTGATAAGCAACAGATCAAAAATCAGTTAAAAAATTATGCTATTGCTGGTATAAACTCAGAAATCGTTGATCTTAAGATATTATATGTGGAAATTGAGTCAACAGTTTATTATAACACGTCACAAATTACAAATTCTTCCAATTTACAAGCAAATATCTTAAATTCGCTTACTACATATGCGGACAATGTTGATATTAATAAGTTTGGTGGTAGATTTAAGTACAGTAAGATTAATCAACTGATTGATAGAGTTAATGAGGCTATTACTTCTAATATTACAAAGGTAAGAATTAGAAGAGACTTAAAAGCACTAATAAATCAGTTTGCTCAGTATGAATTATGTTTTGGTAATAGATTCCATATTAACTCTGAAGGATTTAATATCAAGAGTACTGGTTTCTACATCTCTGGGTGGAATAAAGTAGTTTATTTAACTGACATTCCTAATACAAATAGTAATGGTAAGTTAGATGGTAGTGATAAGGGAATTATTTGTATTGTTTCTAAGGATCTTAATAATGAAATGAAAATTGTAGCAAAAGATGTTGGTACAGTTGATTATAAGAAAGGTGAGATTATCTTAAATACTGTTAATATCACATCTACAGTTGCTCTAAATAATTTGATCGAAATACAAGCATTCCCCGATTCAAATGATGTAATTGGATTGAAGGATTTGTATCTCAGTTTTGACGTTTCTAATAGTAAGATAAATATGGTTAAGGATGTAATTGCATCAGGTGAAGACGTATCAGGCGTTGTATTCTCAAGAGATTATTACACATCAAGTTATTCTAACGGAACAATAGACAGAAAGTAGAATGAGCATAGAATTTGATAAAAAAGTACAAGTAAATAAAATCTTAGAAAGTCAGCTACCAGAATTTGTGGTAGCTGATTTTCCATTAGCAGTTGATTTTTTAAAAACTTATTACCATTCTCAAGAATATCAAGGTTCTGCTGGTGATTTAATCGATAACTTTGATCGTTATATCAAGGTTGATAACTTAGTACCAGAAGTTATCACTGGATCAGTTACTCTAATTGATGCAATCGATACTAGTTCAACAACTATTACAGTTGATTCTACTAAGGGGTTTCCTTCTGAGTATGGATTATTAAAGATTGATGATGAAATAATAACATATACAAGTAAAACTACAACATCTTTCCAAGGTTGTATTCGTGGTTTTAGTGGAATTACCAATTACAGTCTTGGTATAGAGTCTTCAATAGAGAATGTTAATAGACAAAATTTAGAATTTAAAGATACTGACGCTGCTTCTCATATATCTGGCACTAAAATTACTAATCTTAGTGTACTATTTTTACAGGAATTCTACAGAAAGTTAAAGAAAACTTTTTTACCTGGATTAGAGGATAATGAATTTGCTGCTGGTGTAGATGTTGGTAATTTTATTAAGACTGCCAGATCATTTTACCAATCAAAAGGTATATCTGAATCTGTAAAGATTCTTTTTAAAGTCTTATATGGTAAGGATGCTAAAGTTTTAGATCTTGAAGAACGATTAATCAAACCATCAGGTGCTGAGTATATTCGTAGAGAAGTTATAATAGCAGAAAGAATAAGTGGTAATCCTTCTAACTTGGTTGGACAAACGATAACCAAGTCTACAGATGCTCAAACAAGTGGATCTGTATCTGAGGTTGAGATTTTAACCAGAGATAGGAAGGAATATTATAAAATTTCCTTATTTGTTGGTTTTAGTGATAGGGATTTAATTGAAGGTACATTTACAATACCAGGAAAATCAAAAGTATTGGAATATGTTTCTGCTCAATCTGAGATAATATCAGTAGATTCTACAATTGGTTTTCCAGCATCAGGTGATTTTGTCGTTGATGGCAATATTATTACATACTCTTCTAAATCTATTAATCAATTTTTTGGATGTTCTGGTGTAAATAAAAATATTGAAGTAGCATCTGATTTAAGATCTATAGAAACTATTTTTGGTTATGAAAACGGAGATATTAACAAAAAGTCTGAATTAAGAATTACTGGTGTTTTATCTGAATTTGTACCTGATGGTGACATTAGTCTAATAAGCGAAGGACAGGAGATTTATGTTAGGAATTTAGGTGAATATATTACAAACCCAATTGAAGTTGATAAATCATTCAAGCAAATTTTTGCCAATTCATGGATTTATAATACTAGTTCCAGATATCAAATTAATGGATTTATTAATGCTGGAGATACAACATTTGAGTTAGCAAGTGAAATTGATAAATCAAGTTTAAAAGAAGGTGATAACTTTGTTATTTTAAGAAGAAATACACAAACTGAAGTTGGTGGTGGTCAAATTATACAAATTGATCTACCCAATTTAATACAAACAAATAGAATTTGGTTAGATGAGACTTTAGATCCCAATCCAAATGCTTATTATGATGTAAGAAGAGTTATTAATAAGGCATCGGCAAAGAATACTGGAATTGGTATTACATATGGCAATAATAAAGTCTTATCTGATATATTAAATGTATATACTGATGATAGTGATTATGGATATGTTGCTTCAAACTCATTACCCAGTTTTGAGATAGATGCTGAATCTATTGTAAACACTATTTCAGCAGGTGAAGAACCATTTTTAACCAGTCCAGCTAAAACTGACCCTCTAACAAATTATCCAATAGATTTTTTAGAGTTTACTTTCCCAACTGAGGTTAAATTTAATAGTGGTGATGCTGTTGTCTATAGAGCAGGAACAGGAACAACTGAACCAACTTTACTAACAGGAACAGGAACAACCATTGGATTGGAGAATAATGGAGTTTATTATGCTGGTGTTGGTACAGATAGAAGAAAGGTTAAATTATATCAATCAATAAGTGCTATTGATTTTGGAAGTCCTATAGGATTCAACTCAACACCTGGTAATGGAGTATCTCACAATTTACATCCAGTATCTACTGATAATAAGAAAATAAGAGATAATAGAACTCTTCGCAAGTTTAATTTATCTCAAAATTTAAATGTCAGCACCAATGAGCAAAGACCAGTTAATGATATTGGACTATTGGTTAATGGTGTTCAGATAAGATCTTGTATATCAGATGATATTATCAATTATGGACCTATAGAATCTATAGATGTCTTTAATAGTGGTACTGGTTACGATATTGTTAATCCACCTAGATTTGTTATAGAAAATCCCACTGGTGTTGGTACAGATTTAACTGCACAATACAATACTACAGTATTGGGTGCTGCCACAACAGCATTATGCGAACCAATTCTTAGTGGAAGTGTTGATGAAATAATCGTAGATGAACAAAATTTTGACATTGATAGAGTAACATCAGTTTCATTAACTGGTGGTAATGGTTCTGGTTGTTTATTAGAACCAATTGTCGGTCCAAGATTTAGGGAGGTACAATTTGATAGTCGTGATATATTCTTCTCAGGTGGATTGGATATTCAAGAAGAAACTATTACATTTAAAGGAATTCACAATTTTGTAGATGGTCAGTTAATATATTACAATAGTAATGGTCATGATCCAATAGGAATTACTGCTTTTAAAGAAGCAAGTACTACCGTTACAGAATATCTTACTAATGGAGCACCTTATTATGTTAAGGTTCTAAACCCATCAAGAATCAGATTGTTTAAAAGACCTGATGATGCTTTACATGGTGTTGCTGGTATTAATACTATAGGATTCTCAACAGCAACAAGTGCTGCTGGTATTCATAAGTTTAGAACAACTTCTAAGAATACTTTGAGATCTGTTAAGGTATTGTCATCGGGATCTGATTACCAATACAGAAGATTACCAGTTCAACCTTCAGGAATATCTACTTCTTATGATAGTATAATCTTTAAAGATCATGGATTTAGAAATAATGATGTTATAGAATACACCACAATGGTTGGTTTGGGTGTAGATTCACCTACAACTATTGAAGGTTTAGATACTGCTCGTTCATATAGAGTTGTTAAAGTAGATGATGATTCATTTAAACTAACTGATGCTGGTATTGGGGGAACAATAACATCTGATTATAGTAGAAGAAAATATGTTAACTTAAAATCTGTTGGTACTGGGTATCAGGTATTTAAATATCCAGATATTAAAGTAACTGTAGAAGCTACTTCCGATTCAAATATTGCGGCTGATTTTACCAATTTAATAACACCAATTGTTACTGGTAAGATAGTTGGTTCATATGTTTATGAACAAGGTAGTCATTATGGATCAAGAGTTGTAAATCATAAATTAAAATCTAATATCATTATTCAAAATGGTCAGGATGCTGAAGTAAAAACCTTTGTAGAAAATGGATTAATTCAAGATGTTTTCGTTCTTAATAGAGGCAGTCAATATTATTCTCTACCAGAATTACAAATAAGTGGTCCTACAGGTAGTGGAGCGCAATTAAAGCCAATTATCAATGCTGATGGTCAATTAATTGATGTTGTAGTTATTAATACTGGTATTGGATACTCTGATACGAGTACAAATATATTTGTCAATTCTAGAGGACATAATGGTTTACTGGATGCTAGAGTAAGAGAGTTGTCTATTGACAGAGTAAATCATGAAAATACTGTTGGAAATTATCATTTATCACCAGATCCTACATCATGGCAATATGACGAGGACAATAAAAAAAGATTAAGTGATTTCCCAGATACAGTAACTTATAATATTACTGCTTATAGTAAGCAATTGGCAGAAGAATTTGATGATGTTGGAGTTGATGTTGCTGCTGGAATAGGAACTCATTCACCGATAATTGGTTGGGCATATGATGGTTGTCCAATTTATGGTCCTTATGGGTATTCAGATCCTGATGATATTGGAGAAGTTAAGCGTTTAATCTCAGGATATACTAAAGATATCAATTGGTTTGACAGACCAGATGTTCCTTCTGGATTCTTTGTAAATGACTGGAAATATAATGCTCATGGTGACTTAGATAATCATAATGGAAGATTCTGTAAGACTCCAGAATTTCCTAATGGAATATATGCATACTTTGCTACTATAGCAAGTGATAATATTACACCTATATTCCCATACTTTATTGGTAAAACATATAGATTGCCATTGATTCAAGATAATATTTCTTTGGATCAGACTTTTGATTTCAATAATTCTAATTTATCTAGAAATACTTTCCCATACAAAGTTAATGATAGATTTGCCGACAACGATTTCTTAATTGAATCTAATGAGATTGTCAAGCAAAAATCTGTAGTTGAATCTGTTACTAAAGGGGTTGTTGATAGTTTCCAAGTTTTAGATGGTGGTACTGGATATAAAGTTGGAGATTTCACTACCTTTGATAATACTGGAACCAATGGAACTGGTGCTAGGGGAATGGTTGATGAGATAGTTGGTATTGGTGTTTCTAATATTTCTACTGAACTTACTAAGTTTGAAAATGCTGTATTAGTCTGGGAGAATGAAAACCAAATTAATGCACATTTCTTACCATCTTTACCTCTGAATGATGAAGATACCGTTCTAGTTTCTGGTCTCAGTACTTCTAATTACAAATTAAATAATTCATTTAAGATTGGTATTAGTACAAATGTCATTGGTTTAGGAAAGACAATGACTACTAATAACAATTCTGCTGGAATTGTTGAGGACATTTATGTAAATGAAATACCAAATACAGTTTCTATTGGTGGATCACTTCAAGTTGGTAGTGAAATTCTTAAAGTTCTGAATCTTTATAGTTTAGAAAAGATTATAAGAGTTAGAAGATATGGTACTGGTATTGGACATACATATGGATCTAACATTGATGTGATAAACAATCGCATTAGTATTCCAGTTAAGACGAATTACTTTGAATCTAAAGTTAATAAAATTGAATACTTCAATCCAAACAATTCCGTTGGATTGGGAACTACTAGTGGATCTACTTTAAATTATAATTATGGTGAAATTAATCTTCAAGTTCCAGTTCCTCCACAATCAATATATGTACCAAATCATCCATTTATAACAGGACAAAAGGTTAAATTAAGAAAACCATTAGCACAAGCATCTTTCCTTGTTGGTAGAGATGATGATGCGTCAAATCAATTCTACATTCCAAATCAATCTAGTGGTATAAGTGACGTATATGTTGTTAATAAGGGAACAGATTATATTGGTCTTGCTACAAACGCTGGAGCAGCAAAAACAGAATCTGGATTATATTTCTTTGGTAATGGTAGTAATGATTTTGAATATACTTTAGAATCTGATTACGATCAACTAACAGGACATATTAGTAGATTAGTTTCTACAGTTACTACAGAAGTAGGATTGGCAAATACAACAACTCATGGATTAAAGAATAAGGATTTAATATCTTTAAACGTTGTTCCTAATGTGGTTGTTGGATTAGGATCTACTGCTCCAGTATCTGTTAGTTATAACAAAGAACATGATAAATTATTAATTAATTCTGTAATTTTTGAAGCATCTGATGTTAATCCTCTTAATAATCTGATAACAATTAATGATCATGGATATAAAACTGGTGACAAGTTATTCTATGATGGTGATGTAGTAGCTACTGGATTACAAACAGGTGGATATTTTGTTCATCAAGTAGACTCAAGTACATTCAATTTATGCGAAACTTATAAAGATGCTGTGTCAATACCTCCAAGCATTGTTAATATTACTAATTCGGGTGGTAATAGGCAGGAAGTATCTTTAATTAATCCACAAATAACAGTTGTTAAAAATTCAGATTTAACGTTTGGTTTATCAACTAGTAGTTTACTTGGATTTGAGTTTAAATTATTCTATGATAAGGAATTTAAAAATGAATTTACTAATGCTGGTGCGGCAGGAACTACATTTAATGTTTCTGGACTAGGAACAGTTGGATTAGGTACAACTGGTGGACAACTGTTTGACTTTGGTGGAAATATTGTAGGTGCTGCGGTATCTATAGGATTCTCTACATCATTACCATCTGTAATGTATTACACTCTAGAGAAAGGTGGATACATTAGCACTTCAGATACTAGTGTGCTTAATTACAATCAAATTAAATTTGTAGACAGTAGTTATTCTGGAGAATATAAAGTATTTGATATTACAGATGAAACATTTAAAATCTCTCCAAGAGCAGTACCTGAAGTTTTATATTATGAAAAGAATCAATGTGATACTATTGAATATTCTAGCAAATCTACAACGGTAGTTGGACCAATAAAGAACGTTAAGTTAATATCTGAAGGGTTTAGTTATAAGAGTGTACCTGGATTTACTTCTGTTACTAGTTTAAAAGGTGAAAATGCTAATATAGTAGCTTTATCTACTTCAATTGGTAAAATCAATCAGATAAGAATAATTGATTTTGGATTTGAATATTCTTCAGATAAGACATTACGACCAGAAGCATTTATTCCTCCTGTTGTTAGAATAGATGATTTGGATGTAATCGAAACTATTGAGGTTACTGATGGTGGTCTTGATTACTTAAGTGCTCCTGATTTAATTCTTTATAATCCAGAGAGCAATGAAGTTGTTGATAGAACTTCATTAACTGCTAATGTTCCATACCAAAGTGTTACTGGAGTTAATGTAATTGCTCCAATTAAGGGTTTAGACTCAGTATCTCATAACGTTATTGCTATTAATAACTCTAATGGTATTGGTATTGTTTCTATGACCACTAATGGAACAGTGGCTAGATGTGTTATGGAAACACCAATTAATGGGTATAATGAAGCACCATTTGCTGCTAATGATGAAATCTTTGTTGAAGGTATCCAACTATTTGGAGAATCTGGTATAGGTACTCAACAATCATCTGTTTCTGGCGTAACTATTGATCCCAACTGGACTGGTTATAATTCCAAAGATTATAAGTATCAGTTCTTTAAAGTTAAATCATACACTTCATCAAATCCAGACATACTTGAATTTGACTTAATTGGTGTAAGTACTAATCCAGGTATTGCTAAAACTTACCAATCTGGATATGCCAATATCATAAACAAATCTAAGTATCCAGTTTTTGCTCCACTTCAAAAAAGATCTAGGTTTGCACTTAATGAAAGATTGTTAGTTAAACAAGGTCTTGATTTTGTAGAGAAAGACATTTTCATTGTTGAATCTAGAGAAGATTTTGTTAAAATTGATGGGTTAGATACATTAAAAATAGGTGATAGAATTACTGGTGAATCTAGTGGTACTGTTGCAAGTGTAACTGGATTTAATAATAACAATGCTAAATTTAAGGTAGATTACTCTAATAGACAAGATTATGGTTGGTTGGATAATACTGGAAAATTAAGCGAAGATTTCCAAGTAATACCAAATAATGATTATTTCCAAAATCTTTCATATTCTATTAAGAGTGAGAAAACTTGGGACGAATTTGTTGATCCAGTTAATAGACTAGTTCATCCATCAGGTCTTAAGAATTTCTCAGATACTATAATTGAAAATAAAGTAGATACTAGAGTTGGTATTGGAACTACTCAACCTGTAGCATCTTCTATTGTTCTTGATATTACTGCTGAGAGAAGAGTAGATACGATTAATTATTTTGATCTTGCTAATGATTATGATGTAAGAGATGAAACTAATTCTAAATTTGTTAACTTTAGGAATAAGAGACTAACTGATTACACTAAGTGTAGAACAAATAGGGTTATTATTCATGATGATATTAGTGGCAGATTCTCAAGTAAGGGAACCACGGATCTATTTACAGAAATAGAAGAAATTAACACAAATTATGCTAAGTATTTGGTACAGATTATAGATCCAGATACTTTTGATACTCAAATTACAGATCTTGTAGTATTAACAACCACGGATGATGCTTTTATATTAGAAAAAACAACAGACTTTACTAATATAAAACTTGGTGATTTTGGTGCTGATGTTGACACTTTTAATAGAAAGACTTTAACATTTACTCCTACTGAGAAATTTGAAAAGGATCATGATCTTAAGGTTCTTAAAACATCCTTTGGTAGTGATTTGGTATCTTCAGGTTCTAAGCAGTTTGGTTCTGTTGATTTAATTGGTAAAAATGTTGACGTTGCTATTGGTAGAACCACATTTACTGGAAGTATAAGTGGAACAACATTAACCAGTGATGACTTTGATTTAACAACAGTAGTCAAAGTTGGTATTGGAACAACTCTAAGTGGACCAGGTATTGAAGATGGAACTGAAATTGTAAGTATTGATAGTACTCATACTGCGACTTTAAGTAAGAGTCAAATAGTTTCAACTACTGATAAACTTGGATTTATAGATTATGCCATAGGTAGAAGAGCAATTCCATTGGGAGTTACTACAACAACTATAGCAGAATTTTCACATACAGATTTCAATGCTTTCTATGCCAATTCAATAATAAAAGATAAAGTTACAGGTGAATTAGATTATAACGAACTTATTATTAATTTTGATGGAGAAAGTACATATATTTCTGAAGTATATGGTGACGTATTAAATGTTTCATTTAGTAGTAGTGATATTAGTAAGGTTGGTATTTTAACAACAAAGGTAGAATCTGGAGTTATTTCTTTTGATTGTATTAATGATAGAAATTCCGCATTAGTTGTTAGTACTAACATTGTTGGTTTGGGTACAACAACTGCTGGTATAGGAACATATCGATTTAACGTTTCAGGACAGCCAGATGGTGCTGAAAGAACTGTTAGATATGAATCCTCATATTCTGCTGATAAGGGTTCTTCAGGCAGCATACAACCAATGTTTGTAACGAAACCACTGATTATAGAAAATGATAGTAGTGTCAAATCTATAGTACGTGTTTCATGTGGAACTACATCTGCTATTCACCAAGTTATCCTAGTACAGGATAAAAATAATGATGCCATAACCGTTCAATATCCACATGTTTCTGTTGGAACTGATAGTGGTATTGGAACATTTGGTTCAAATACTGCTGGATCAAATGTTGAGTTTTTATTCTACCCAGATCAAGCATTTATTGATACTGAAGAGTTGATTGAAGTTCAATCTTACAATGAAGTATTCAGTACTTTAAATGATTTTGAAAATGAACCAGATATTTTAGAATATGGTCCAATATCCAGTGATTTAATATTAGCATCATATGATGGTCCTAATGGTAGTAGAGGAAATAAAGTTAATTTTGATCTTAAATTTGAAGGGACTCCAATTTACTTCAAGAGATTCAATCCAAGTGATTCAGATGTTGTTGCTACAACTGTTGGTGGAGGAACCACATTAACAATACCAAATCATTTCTTTAATGACAATGAGCAGATAACATATGAGGCTTCTTCTACTTTTATAGGTGTTGCTCCAGTTTCGATAGGAATTGCTGCTACTATGGACAATGGTGGTTTTGTTCAGACAACAATGCCATCTACAGTATTTGTTAAAGCATTGGATCCTGATAAGATTCAATTGTTTAGTAGAAAAGAGTATCTTACTGATGATGATGCTCTCCCAATAAGATTTACCAACTCTGGTCAAGGTAATGCTCATAAACTTTCAATGACCAATAAGTTAAGTAAGACTGTTATTGGACTTGATGGCATAATTCAACAACCAGTTACTTATACTAGAATTAATCATAATCTTCCTGCAACTTTGGGAATAGGTGTTTCTCAGTTTGCTTTAAGTGGTATAAGTTCTGTTCAACCAAGAGATATATTAAAAATTAATGATGAATACATGAAGGTTGAGCAAGTAGGATTTGCTACTAATCTACTACAATCAGCAACAATCAATTCAGTTGACGGAACAATTCCTGTTGTTAAAGTTGAAAGAGGATCACTTGGAGTATCTGAAACAACTCATATTGCTAATAGTAATGTTGGAATCTTTAGAGGTTCTTTCAATGTTGTGGACAGTACAGTATGGTTCTTAGAGGCTCCAAAGGGAAATACTAGAACTAGAAGAAGTTTAACCAATCTACCTTATGTTAAAGCAGAATTTAGTGGTAGAACCTTCTTAAGATCTAATTATGATACAAATATGATATTTGATGATCTTTCTGATTCATTTACTGGAATAGGAAGGACATATACTTTAACCGTTGGTGGTGCTAATACTTCTACTGGTGTTGGTGTAGGAAATGGTATTTTGTTTGTTAATGGAGTATTCCAGACACCATTAACTCTTAATAACTTAGGAAATAATTATGAAATCGTAACTGACACTACTGCTGGAATATCAAGTGTTGTATTTACTGGTATTAGTTCTGAAAATGGACAAAAGATACAATCAGAATTTGATATAAACCAGAATCAAATTCCTAGAGGTGGATTAATAGTTTCTATGGGATCAACAGTTGGTCGTGGATATGCTCCTTTAGTTGGTGCTAGAGTTCATCCTAAGTTGGTTAACGGCACTATTGGTAGTATTGTTGGTGTTGGAACATCAGTTGGACCTGTTGGTGGTGGTATTCAAACTGCTCATTATGATCATAGATCTGGAATTATGACAGTGACCACTAATACTGGTCATGGATTTGCTTTAGGAACTCCAGAATCAGTTAAAGTTGAAAATATGTGGATGGATTGTGAGGTACAACATGCTGGAGTAACCACTAATGTATTCCAAGATACTGATAGACCTTTACAACTAGTTGGAGTTGCCTCTGAGAGAACCTTTGAAGTATTTGCTGGTATTTGTACTATTCCTCACAATTACTTCAAGAATGGTGAAGTTTGGGCATATCATGACGAATTAACATTTGGTTCTGGATATCGTGAACCAGTTTCTATCGGTGTTACTGATATTAATTATCTTCATAAGTTTGTAAGTTCTACTACAAATTCTATTACAGCATATACTGGATCATTTATGGGTGAATCATTCACTCCAACCAAAGCAGATTATAATTCTGTTACTGGTAATTTATTATTAACAGTTGATGGAATTCATACTATACCTTCACCTGCTAATTACACAGTTAATTTTGCTCAGTATGATTCAATTGCTGGCATCATGACAGTTAGTGCTGGTACAAAATATGATGTTAGTGATGCTACTTATAATCCAACTACAGGTGACATGGTATTGAAGGTTGGTAAGCATTCATTAACTACTAGTGATAAAGTTAAAATTGCTCCAAATTCAATAACCTTTAGTTGTGGATTTGGTGGTGCTACTGGTACGGCTGCTCAAAAATCATATCCAAGATCATCTGGAACAGGTAATCCTGCTGGTGGTGCTGATCCAGCATACGATACCTTTATAGCAATCACTGCTGTGGATACTGATGCTGGTACAATTACAGTAAATGTATTATCAACAACTCCTTCTACGAATACAGATGATCATACATTTGTAAGTGCTCTTGCTGGTGCTGTATTTGTTCCTCACAAGTTTACTAATAATGAACAGGTTAAATTTGATGAAAGTTCAATCACATTTACCTGTGCTATGGATAATAATACTACAGATCATCCTTATCCAAGACCAACTGATCCCTCAAATAATAAGTGGTTGCTTGTATCCAGCGCAACGGATACTGAATTTGAGACAAATGTCGGAACAAGTCCAATTGTTCCATATACACCAACAACAGGATCTTCATATGATCCTTCTACAGGACTAATGGTTCTTGAAATAGGAGCACATAGTATAAAATCAGGGACAAGTGTTAAATTAGAAGAAGAATCCATTAAGTTTAGTTGTGGATATAATGGTGCTACTGGTACGGCTGCTCAAAAATCATATCCAAGATCTAATGGAAACGACCCATATTACAATACGGCAATTACTGTTCAGGCAGTTACTGAAACTACAATAACATTACAAGTATTAACTAGCATACCTTCCACAAATACAGATCCTCATACATTTGTAAGTGCTACTGCTGGTGCTGTTAAGGTTGGAGGATTCTATGAACACACCTTTAAGAGTTCTACTGATAATGGAGTGTTGGGAACCAAATCATTGAAGATCGCACAGGGTGGATTAATCTTTAGATGTTCTAAAGATGCTGATATGAGTTTACATCCTTATCCAAGAACGACTGATCCAGCATATGATACTTATCTTCCAATAACATCAGTATCACCAAACACATTCATGACTAATGTTGGTCCTGGTGGTGGTGCTGGTACTGGTGCTGTAGTAACTGCTAATGTTGCCTATAATGATCATAAGTTTGTTAGTGCTTCTTCCCCAATTTCATCAAGTCTTGGTGGAACATTAGTTATAAATGATGCGAAATATGATCCTGCTAGTGGTATTATGACAGTTACCACAAGTTCTAGTCATTCATTCACATCAATGGATACTCAGACAGTAACGAATGCTGTATATAATCCAAATGTTGGAATTGTTACTATAACAACAGCAACACAACACGGATACTTAAATGGTGATTATGTTAAAATTGAAGAAAACTCATTAATATTCAACTGCTCAAAAGACAATTATTTAAGTGAGCATCCATATCCAAGAAAGGGTGATCCAATTAATAACAAGTGGGTACAAATTTCAAATAAAACTGATTTCAAATTTGAAATTCAATGTCTAACAAATATACCATCCACAAACACAGCATCACATAATTTCCTACGTGCTAAGGATAATCAATTAAGAAAGGCAAATGGGCATGTTCAATTCGTTGATGACACTCTAGTGTTTACATGCAATCAGGATCGTCATGCAACAACACACACATATCCAAGATCAACTGATCCAATTAGTGGAAGACCTGTAGGTGTTGAAGCGACTCCATCTTCCACAGAATTTACAATAAATGTTGGAAAATCACCAGCAGGAACTGGTGGATCTTTACAATTTAATATTCTAAATGCTGGATCTGGTTATGTTAACCCAGAAATTATTGTTCCTCAACCAGTTTATGAAAATATGCCAGTTGTTGGTGTTTCTAGGTTGGGTGTAGGTAAAACTACAGAGACTGGAGTTAATTTACTATTGGATTTAAAGGTAGGTGCTGCGAAAACTACTGTAGGTATAGGATCTACATTGTTTGAGATATCAGAATTTGATGTGGCAAGATCTGGACATTCATTTAATATTGGCGATGTATTTAAACCAGTTGGTTTAGTACCTGCACTTGGTTTACAGGAACCACTTCAAGAATTTGAATTAAATGTTGTTGAAGTGTTTAATGATTATTTCTCAGCATGGCAGTTTGGTGAAATTGATTTCATTGATGATATCAAATTGATGCAAAATGGCAGTAGAAGAAGATTCCCATTATTCTTTAATGGACAACTACTAAGTTTTGAAACTGATAAAAATGAAGCATTATCAGAATCTATCGATTTGAATGCTGTTCTTCTTATATTTGTAAATGGCGTATTACAAACACCTGGTATTGCTTATCAGTTTGAAGGTGGAACAACATTTACATTCACTGAAGCACCTGATAGTGGAGATAAAGTGGATGTGTTCTTCTATCTTGGACAAAGAGGAGTTGATGTTGAACTTGTTGATATTCAAGAAACAGTTAGACCAGGTGATCAAGTTAGATTACATGGACATCCTAGTTTAGGCGCAGTAACTTTCCCTCAAGATAGAGATAGGGTTGTTAAAGAGATATTGACATCTAATTTAATTGAAACGGACATCTATTCAGGAAAGGGTATTGATGAATTTAATGATAGACCACTTGAGTGGATAAAGCAAAAAACAGATTTAAGTATTCAAGGTACATTAGTTGTTAAATCTAGAGAATCAATCGAACCTCAGATATATCCTACAGCAAAAATTATTGCTGATGTAAAACCAGAAACAGGTACTCAACAATCTGGTGGAATATTTGTAGATGATGCTGAAGTATTCTTCTATGAAGAAGGTCCAATAAGACTTGATCCTGAAGATAGGTATTCTGTTAATATTGCTGCTGTTGATGCTCTAATGTTACCTGGATCTACTAAATCTGATGGAACTGAAGTAAAAACACCTGCAGGAGCAACAGCAACTATAGCATTAAACAGTTTAGCATCTATTGGCAACACTTCACAGTATAAGTTAGATTCAATATCAGTTACTGATGGTGGATCTGGATATACAGTTGCTCCTACTGTTAAACTTCCAGACCCAGATGGGTTATTTACTGGTGGAGCAAATAATGTATGGGCAGGTACTGGAGTAACTGCTACTGCTACAGCAAATATTGTTGATGGGTCAGTTATTAGTATTGATATTACAAATCCTGGTTTTGGGTATAGTGGAATATCAAGTCATCATGCAAGTTGGCCAATACAACCTCAAATAATTATTGAGAGTCCACAATATGAAACCGAGAAGATAACTTCTATTAGTAATGTTCAAGGATTTGCTGGAATTATTACTGGTATAAGCACATCTGCTGGTACAAACAATCATCCTCTTGCTATTAAATTCTTCTTCCAAGCAATTGGAAATTATACGGTTAGTGATTTGTTAGTTGGTTATCCTATTATGATCAAGGATACTAAGATTGGTGATGGTATTATTTCTGTTGATAGTCACGATACCTCTATAGTTGGTATTGGTACATCATTTGCTGATAACATCTACAAGGTACATGATATATCAAGTTCAGGTAGAACGGGTGAAATAACATGTAATATACTCAGCACAACTAATCATGTTGGATTAGCTTCAACTGGTGGATTTGACCAAACTAATACTGGAATAACAACTAGTTTAGGTAGATTATCATGGGGTCGCCTATATAATGCTACTAGAGATTCAAATCCACTCTCTATTGGAGTAACTGGTTATACAGTTGATGTTGGATTATCATCATTCCCAACAATTCAAAGAAAGAATTATACTGATTCTTCGCTTAAGGGATTGAGGAATACTGGAGCAATCAGATTACAAGTATTATAATGACTATAAATAGAAAAAAAAGTATAGTTAGCTGATAAGATGCCTGCAATTGTTACTGATCAATTTAGAATTCTTAATGCCACTAATTTCGTAGAGTCTATTGAGAATAATAATTACTACGTTTTTATTGGTCTACCGAATCCCACATATAAAGAAGCAGGAGACCCTGTAGTTGGTTTTGGTAGGTCTGAGAACTGGAGTTCAAATCCACCTCAGCCACTTGATAGTTTTTCAAATAATTCTCACCTTGGCGACACTATGATGTTTGGTAAGAAGATAACTTCTGCCAATATTAGAAGGGTTATAAAAAGAATTGATTGGAAAGTTGGTACTAGATATGAAATCTATAGGGATGATTATAGTGGTGCTAATAAAAGTGCTTTAGAGTCAGCAACTAAGTTGTATGATTCAAAATATTATGTAATGAACTCTGATTTCAAAGTTTATATTTGTATTGCTAATGGATCTAGTGGCAGTAACCCTAAAGGTAATGTTTCTCAAGATGAACCAACTTTCACCGATCTAGAACCATCAAAGGCTGGTGGTAGTGGAGATGGTTATATCTGGAAATATCTTTATACTGTTTCTCCAAGTGACATTATAAAATTTGATTCTACAGAATATGTTACTGTTCCAAATGATTGGGCAACAAGTACCGATCCTCAAATAAGAGCAGTTAGGGAAAATGGTGATTCTACAGTAAACAATAACCAAATTAAGAATGTTTATATTGCTGATGCTGGTAAGCAGTATCAACCATTAACTGGTCAAGAAGTTGATATTGTTGGTGATGGTACAGGTGCTAAGGCAAGAGTTGATGTTTCTCAAGGAACAATATCCAATGTTACAGTTAGTGCTGGTGGTAAAGGATATACTTATGGGTTAGTTGACTTAGGAGCAGTTAATAATAATTCTGCTGGTAACTCCGCAAAATTAATACCAATCATTCCACCATCTAGAGGTCATGGATATGACATCTATACGGAATTGGGTACTGATAAAGTTCTAATTTATGCTAGATTTGATGATTCAACTAAAGATTTTCCAGTAGATACAAAATTTGCTCAAGTTGGAATTGTAAAAAATCCAACAACTATTGATGCTAATACATCATTTACTTCGGATCAATTCTCATCATTAGATGCGATGAAATTCAAAGATAATCCAACGAGCACTTTAGATACTGAAAAAGTAACTGGGAATCCAACTGTTGGTGAAGAAATGCATCAAACATATGTGAATGTTTCTGGTGATACAGTTAAAGCAAGAGCATATGTTGCTTCATTTGATAATGATACTAAGGTCTTAAAGTATTTTACTGATAGATCCTTAGCATTTGGTGGAACACAAGATCATACTGATTATATTGGTATATCTACAATTGGACAGTTATATCCATTTAAAGCAGGAACAGTTGTTGAAGGACAAAGTTCTGGTTTCAAAGGATATGTTGATAATAATTATAATGGAATTACTACTTTTACTAGTGGTAATAAGCAAGTTAATCTAGATGTATTCTTCACAGGTGGGTTGGCCAAATCTGAGATAAATAAAGAATCGGGCGAGTTAATTTACATCGACAACCGACCTTTGATTGCTCGTAATGAACGACAAAAAGAAGACGTCAAAATCATCCTGGAATTCTAAAGAAAATGCCACAAAAGACTAACTTAAATATAAGTCCTTATTATGATGATTTTGATAAGGCAGATAATTTTTATAAAGTTCTGTTTAAACCTGGATTTCCCGTACAAGCAAGGGAACTTTCAGGATTACAATCTATCTTACAAAATCAGGTAGAACAATTTGGTAATCATATTTTTAAAGAAGGATCTATGGTTATACCTGGATCTGTAACATATGATAATACATATTTTGCGGCTAAGGTAAATGCCGATCATTTGGGAGTTGATGTTAGTATATACTTAGATTCTTTAATAAAGGATGAAGGAACAAGAGTAAGAGGTCAAAATTCTCAAATTGTTGCTAAAATTATAAATTATATTCTACCTCCAGCAGAGGGTGTAGATGAAATAACAGTATTTCTTAAGTATACAGAATCAAGTTCGACTGGAGCAAGTGAACAGTTTCCAAATGGAGAAATATTAGTACTAGATGAAAATGTAACTTATGGAAATACTACATTAAAGTCTGGTGATACTGTATTGACTTTAGTTGCTGATAATGCAACAGCAACTGGATCAGCGTTTGGTGTAGATAGTGGTGTATATTTCTTAAGAGGAACCTTTGTAGATGTCACAAAGTCTATTCTTATACTAGAACCATATTCTAATAAACCATCATATAGAGTTGGATTTGAGATTGTTGAGGAGATTATAACATCGAGTGATGATTCATCATTAAATGACAATGCTAAAGGATTTACCAATTTTGCTGCACCAGGTGCTGATAGATTCAAAATTGGTGTTAAACTAGCAAAAAAAGCAGTTGATGATTATGATGACATCAACTTTATAGAATTATTAAAGGTAAGAAAGGGTGAAGTTAAGAAAATACAAAATTCTTCAGTATATTCTGAAATTAAGAAGTATCTTGCTAAAAGAACATTTGACGAATCTGGAAATTATTCAGTAAATCCATTTAGGGTTAATCTACAGAACTCATTAAACGATGAGATAGGATCTAATGGTGTGTATCTTAGTAATGAAAAAACAGATGAAGGTGCTGATCCATCTGACGATTTAATGTGTGTTAAATTGTCTCCAGGTAAAGCATATGTTAGAGGATTTGATGTAGCATTGCCAGGCACAACAGTTTTAGATATAGAAAAACCTAGAGATACAAAAACTGTAAAATCTGGATCTGTTCCATTTAGAATGGGTAGTTTACTAAGAGTTAATCATAGTGAAGGTACTCCATATATTAACGTAGGGCAGAATGATGATGCTAGTCCATTATCAAACGTTGTTGAATTGTGGAATGGTAGAAAGGGTTCTAGTGCCACTCCAACTGCTGGTAATGGATTGCCAGTAGGAAAGGCAAGAGTTTACTGGTACAACCCATCAGATGCCCCATACACAGGGGATTCAACTGAATGGGATTTGTATATGTACGATGTTCAGACATATACAGTACTACAAATTTCAAATACTGTTGATGTTGATTATCAAAAGGATATATTAGCACCTTTGGGTAGTAAAGTAACTGGTCAAAGTAGTGGTGCTACTGGTTATGTTGATAAGCATAGAAATGGTGGAGAAATTCATGTAATTCAAACTACTGGTGCTTTTGTAAAAGGAGAAAAAATAATATTTAATGAAAGAACAAGTAATGTTGGTGTTGATACATGTACAGCGAATATATCAAATGTTATAACATATTCAACAGATGACGTAAGATCAGTTTTCCAATCAAAATCTATTGGTGGTTTCCAAGTAGATTTTAGTGCCGATTCTGTTTTATACGATAAAGTATTACCTAATTTTTCATTAACAGATCAATTAAACGTTAGTTCTAGTAGTGATTACACCTATAATTCATATTTGTCTGCTTCAGATGAACCAAGATGGTCTGAAAAAACAGCAGCAAATACTTATAATGAGACTGTAAGTTATGCTACAGCATCCACTACTGGACCTGGTTCGTCTGATATGGCTCCCATGTTTGATAGTTCAGACTCCACTTTTTTAAGTATGGGATCTGGTCATGCTGACTTAAGTATATTATGGTTAACTGATACTGTGTTATCAGATGTAGTTAAAATTACCGTTGGATATGATGGTGATGGTTGGTTAGGATTTGGTGGTGTTGGTAATAACCCTGCTAACCTTCTAAAAGTTAGTGATGGTACTGCTTATGGTGCTAATGGCGTTTCAGGTTCTGCTACAGAAATTATATTATATGATGGAACTGCTACTAATTCACCAGCATTTAGTGGTCAATTAAAATATTTGAATTTTACTGAATATACAAACGCAGGTGGTTCTGCTCCTGCTGGTGCTGTTAAAGGTGCTTCATCAATATGTAATGTTTATTATATCAAGATTCAAAGACTATCTAATAATGTTTTAACTGAAATTACATGGTCTGCTAGTACTGGAGCTGTAACTGAGAATACTGCGAGTTGCCCCAGAAGAAGATTTTCTGGACAACTTGGTATAGGAACAGATAGTATAGTTTCATATCAAAAAACATCAACAAGTAATCCAACATATAATAGAGTATCTGCTATTTCTGCTGATGGATCTGAATTAACACTTAAAGAAGTAGCAACTATTTCTAATGTTAATGATGGAACACTTGTAAGTGGTAATAATCAATCCACATTTAGAATTAAAACTCCAAAAATTATAAATCTAAATCGATCTGGTTTATTCAGCAAATTACCCAAGAAAAATATTTCTACAGTAGATCTTTCAGATTCTAATCTTATTATTACCCGTCAAGTTAAAGGTAAAAACCCAGATTCTACCTTTAGAATAACACTTCAAACTAGTGAATTATTTGATGGTTCTGGTAACAATGGTGCTTTAGGTATCACTACTGCGTTCTTTGAACCATTTGATGCTGAAAGATATTCTATTCATTATAAAAATGGTGTATCTGAAGATTTAACTCAAGATAAAGTAAATATTTCAAATAATGGTGCTACTGTTGTATTTTCTGGATTAAAATATAGTAGTGCTGATACTGCGGCAATACCAGCTACAATTAATTGTACATTAAAAAAACTTGGACTTGCTAGTAAGCAAAAAAATTATATTAGAAGTGGTACGGTAGCAGTAACAAAGACTATCAGTATATCTAATGAAAGTACTAATTTAGGTATTAGTAGTGCTTATGGATTAAGGGTTGAAGATAAAGAAATATCATTAAATATTCCAGATGTTGCTAAGGTTCATGCTGTATATGAATCTAAGGATAAAATAGCACCAACACTTGATAAATTGACTTTTGTTTCTGGATTAGGTTTAGCAAATAATACCTTTATTGGCGAAAAAATTGTTGGTGATGATAGTAGAGCTATAGGACAGATTGTAACTCGTGTTAATGATGAAAATATTGAATTTGTTTATTTGAATAATAATAAATTTGTAAAAGGCGAATCAGTAACTTTTAAAGAATCAAATATTGTTTCTGTTTGTCAAAAAGTAACTGAAGGTAATTATATTGATAGAACATCAAACTTTACTTTAGATAAAGGTCATAGAAAACAATTCTATGATTATTCTAGAATAGTAAGAAAAGGTACATCAGCAAAACCATCTAAGAGATTATTAGTTGTTTACGACTACTTTGAATCTGCTGAAAATAGTAATGGCGATTTTTATACGGTTAATTCTTATACTAAGGAAAGATATACCCATGATATTCCTGTAGTTGGTGGTAATAGAGCATCTGATATTCTTGATTTTAGACCAAGAGTTAAAACGTTTGTTCCAAATGATACTGCTGGACAACAAACAACCTCTTCACCATTCTCTTATAATAGTAGAGTACTTGAAACTGATACAAGATATGTTGTAACTCCAGATGAGAGTACTATTATTGGATATAGTTATTACTTACCTAGAATTGATAAATTAGTAATCAACAAATTTGAAGAAGTTAAATTGATTAAAGGTGTATCTGATGATAAACCAGCACCTCCAACTGAATTGGGTGATTCAATGGAAGTTGCTCAGATATCACTTCCACCATATTTGTATGACCCTATGAAAGGTCCTTCTATTAGACTATATGATAATAGAAGATTTACCATGAGAGATATTGGTAAATTGGAGAAGAGAATTGACAATCTTGAGGTAATGACTTCTCTTACTGCTTTAGAATTGGATACAAAATCTCTTCAAGTAAAGGATGCTGATGGTTTAGATAGATTTAAATCTGGTTTTGTAGTTAATGACTTTAAGAATAGAGATTTTATTAGTTTTGCTGAAGATACCTCTAGATGTGATGTAGACACTGTTAATAAAGAATTAATTAGTGCTGTTGATTTTTGGTCTATGAGAGCAGAATTGGCATTAAATCCTGCAATTGCAGTAGAAACTGCTGATATGTCATCCAATTTAAGTCTTCTAGATTCAAATTGCCAGAAAACTGGAGATTTAATAACACTTAAGTATAATGAGACTGAATGGATTAATCAACCACAGGCATCAGGTGTTGAGAACATTAACCCATTTAATGTTATTGTTTATGTTGGTGGTATTATTTTAGATCCACCATCTGATAACTGGACTAGAACAATTTATATTGATAATCATAGAGTTGAATCTACTGGAGCAACTTGGAACGAAATATCCAATATAGTTTCTGATAATACAACTTCAAATACTGCTGTAGATGTAACAGTTGAAGAAATTGATCCTGGCGAAGATGATCCAGATACACATGGAATGTTTGATGGTAATCATATTGACACTACTACAACTACTACAACTACTACAACACAAACTGTAGTTACATCATTTACTAATCAATTGGAAGGTCCTAGTAGGGAATTTAATTATGTTGAAAGTGTTAAGATTAGTGGTGAATCTGATCAGTTTATGCGTTCTAGAAATGTAGCGTTTACTGCTAACGGTTTAAAACCATATACAAAGCATATTCATAAGTTAGATAGTGGTGTACCTGATATAGTTCCCAAATTAGTAGAAATCTCAATGTCATCTGGATCTACTGGATTCAATGTTGGAGAAAATGTTAGAGTCATGAATGGATCTACGCAAATTGGATACATCAAGTCTGCTGCTCCAAGTCATAAGTTTGGCGACTCTTCAAGACCAGAGGTTGGTGCTGGACTAGGATCTCCTAATCGTACTGTTGAGAAATATTCAGTTGATCCATTTGACAGATCTCGTCCAGGTCCTGCTGATACATATTCAGCAACATCTGTATTGTTTAATACTGATGTTTATGCCTTAGCTAATAATGAAAATTATTATGGATATGTTGTTAAAGGTGCTAAACTTGTGGGAGAAACAAGTGGAACTGAAGCAACTATAACCAATACCGATCTAATGTCTGATCAATGGGGTGATGTATTAGGTGCTTTCTTCTTTAGAAATGCTAATGCTACACCAACACCATCAGTATTATTCTATACAGGTACGAAGACATTTAGACTTACTGCTAATACAACTGGGGGATTTGTTCCAGCAGGTAGCACTGCTCTTGCTAGTGATGCCAGTGGAGTCTATACAGGAACAGGAACTATTCTAACTCAGAATACAAGTACTGTTGGAGTTAGAAATCCACCAGAACCTGCACAAAAACCTAATGAAACTACATCTACAGTAACTACAAATTCAACATCATCTACAACAAGAGTAGAAGCACCTTATAGAGATCCTCTAGCACAAACATTTACTGTTGATGAAACTGGAGCATTCTTGACATCATTTGATGTTTACTTCTATAAAAAGGATCCAAATTCTAAAGTTTTTGTTGAACTTAGAGAAGTTGAATTAGGGACACCGACAAGTTTCCTTGTTCAAGACTTTGCTCAAGTAGCAATAAATCCAAATGATATTACAGTATCAGATGATGCTACAATACCAACTACAATTAATTTTCCATCACCAATTTATCTGGAAAGTGGTAAAGAATATGCTTTAGTATTCTTATCACCTGGATCTGATGAATATGAAATGTGGGTTGCCACTATGGGTCAGAAGAGTGTTACTCCACCTGTAGGTTTACCTGCAACTAGTGATCAATCCCAATTTGGTGTTGTAACTAAGCAGTATATTGGTGGTAGTTTATTTAAATCCCAAAACGGTACTATTTGGACACCAAGTCAATATCAAGATCTCAAATTTACTCTTAGAAAAGCATTATTTGTTCCATTTGGTACTACTACATTCTATAATAGTCCAATTGAACCAGGTAATCTTAATACACAGGCATTGCCAAGTAATCCAATTAGAACTTTACCTAGAAAGATTAAATTTGGCGTAACTCAGATTACTAAAGCAGAAGCAGTACTTATACCAGTTGGTAGAAAAATTAGTACTGGACTAATTACAGATTCTGAAGATGACAGTATTACTGGTGTTATTGAAGAGAGAGGAGCACCTATTGATACTACTGGTGGATCTGGATCTGCCTTAAAGGATTATGGTGTTGAAGTTACTATAATTGGTAATGGATTCAATAGTAAAAATAGTAGTACTGGAGCATTAGAATCAAGTTTTACAGAAGCTTCATGTTCTTTAAAATCTATTAATGGATCAGGTACTGGTGCTACTGCATCATTGACTTTTGTTAATGGTAGTATTTCCCAGATTAATAGTGTAAGTAATGCTGGTTCTGGATATGTTGTTGGTGAAGTTTTAGAAGTTGATGTTACCAATACGGGTAATATTTTATCTGGGGCTGCTGCTAGAATAGTAATTACAAAAATTACAGAAGATATTGATACATTATGGTTAACTGATGTTCAAGGTGAGAAGTTTGTTATTAATGACAATATAATACATTATGGTACTAATAATGATACTAGAACTGTTTTAGCAAATAACGCAAAGGTTGATGTTGAATCAACGGTTGTGAGTGAAGTCTATAGTGGAAATGTTATTGAAGTAATTCAACATAACCATGCTCATCATGGATCTAATAATAAGATTACTATCGAAAATGTTGAACCAGATACAACGAAAGTATCAATTACTGAAGATCTGGCAACAGACGGAACCCAAGTAACAGTTTCTGATATATCACCATTCCAAACCTTTGCTGGTATAACAAGTGATAGGGGTGAGGCATTAATAGAAGGTGAAGTTGTTCAATATATTGTTCAAAGTACTAGTCCTGCTATTCTAAGTTTGAGTTCTAGAGGATTTGGATCATCTGCTGCTTTATCACATTCTGATGGAGCAAGTATTCAACCATATCAAGTCAATGGTATGCCATTGGTGAAGATCAACACTACACATGATATTCCAACTAGTACTGGATTAAAAGATGTTACTAACATTGATAATTATTTCTTAGAATTGGATAGAGGAACTGGTAACAGAGCAGCTGGAAAAAATCAAATAAGTTTTGTTAGTGAGAAAGCTGTTGGTGGATCAACTGTTGGCATATCTCAAAACCATCAGTTTAGTAGCCTTTCCGCACAATGTAATGTAATTACACCAGGCAAAACTCGTGCTAGTGCTTCATTTAGAACTATAAGTGGTACTAGTGCTAGTGGTAATGAAGTATCATTTATTGATCAGGGATTTGAACCTACAATTCTTAATGAGACTACATTCTTCCCAACTCCTAGAATGGCTGCTTCTAAAGTTAATGAAGCAAATCAGTTAGATACATTACCTAAGAATAAGTCATTAAGTTTAAAGGTTGATATGTCTTCAAGTGATTCTAATTTATCTCCAGTATTGGATGTTAAAAATGCTACACTTATTTTAGGTAGAAACAAAATTAACAACCCAATAGGTGAAGACAATTATGATTCAGATTCTAGAACTAATCAACTAAGTGGAGATCCTCATGGATCAATATTTGTTTCAAATAGAGTTAATTTGAAACAACCAGCATCTTCATTGAAAGTATTAGTATCAGGTAATGTTAGACCAGAAGCAGACTTTAGAGTATTCTATAAATTATTCACTGCTGATTCTAGTGAAGTTTCTCAAACATATAGACCATTTCCTGGATTTAAAAATTTAATTGACACGAATGGTGATGGATTTGGTGATGAAATTATTGACGAATCTATGAATGATGGTAGATCAGATGCTAAAGTTAAATCAAGTGGATCAAATTCTTTCTCAGAGTATCAATTCTCTATTGATAATTTAGAACAATTTAGCGGATTTACAATTAAAATTGTAATGACATCTACTAACGAATCTGTTCCTGTTAGACTTAAAGACTTTAGAGCAAT
>CENF01046855.1_pt1 | contig 27570 bp, 26 predicted proteins | sample 361291 | NCBI WGS metagenome assembly CENF01 (sample SAMEA2619399, study PRJEB7988) | marine metagenome | isolation source: saline water (ENVO:00002010), including | reverse complement strand
AAGTTCAAGTTCAAATTCGTTCATTTAATATAAATGAGAATATCTATAATATTATATGGTGACTCTTGACAATATTCATCAAGATAAGGTTGGAGAAATAAAAGATAAAGACATTACAGCTTACGAAGGTGAATTGAAAGAGTTAACCACTAAAAGAAATGAGTTATTAAAAGATACATCAAGTCAAAACTCAGCACAGATTATGAATATTAGTGAACGCATTCGCGAAACAGAGAAAAATATAGACATGCTAAAATCAAACGGATTTATGAAAGATTATTACTTAGAAGCGGGAGACATATTATTTAAATATTATGAAGGAATCGAAAATGTAGAAACAACACGGACAGACGCTTCTCCAACAGATGGTGGCATTTTATCATATCTTGGAACGGCAACAGATGAAGAAACAACTGGAGATGAAGTATCCGATACATCAGATACTTTTGATTTCTTTGATATTCCAGCTTCTAGAGAAGATCTCAGACATATGTATCTGAAAAAAATTGATGTTGAGGATGAAACAGATACGAAAAAATCCACTTCTAAACTCAAACCAAAACCCAATGTATGTGCTAATTGTAAAACAGAACTATCGCATATTCATGCCGAAGGCGTTGTAGAATGTAAAACTTGTGGTGTTTTACACAATATTATAAATGATACTGATAGAGCATCATACAAAGACCCACCAAAAGAATCGTGTTATTATTCTTATAGACGCTCTAACCATTTTAATGAATGGATTGCCCAATTCCAAGGAAAAGAAACAACCCAAATTCCAAGAACAGTTTTGGTTCAAGTTGTTAATGAAATTAAGAAGGAGAGAATACACAATCTAAATGAATTATCTACCCAAAAAGTTCGTTCAATATTAAAAAAACTCAAACTAAACAAGTATTATGAACATATCCCCCATATAATTAATCAACTCAATGGTCAGCCACCACCATATATGTCAAGACAAACAGAAGAAGTATTGAGAATTATGTTTCAAAAAATTCAAGGACCATTTCTCGAATTTTGTCCCAAAAAACGTAAAAACTTCCTTAGTTATTCATATGTTTTACATAAATTTGTTGAATTACTTGGAATGGATGAATTAAAACCATTGTTTCCCTTATTAAAAAGTAGAGAAAAGCTTGCAAGCCAAGACATGATTTGGAAAAAAATCTGTGAAAAAGTTGGATGGCACTTCTATAAATCTATATAGTATTTTATAGTTCGTTATCCATTGTCTTCCCACCAATCTTTACATGCGTGATTGAACTCATCCCTATCTTCTTTGTCTAACTTACTATAATAATAGTCTTCGAGTTTTTTCTTCCCCATGTCATATGTCATCCATTTCTGGCAATGCGACTGAAATTTGTCCTTCTTGTATTCGCGGAATGCGGGGATATCCTCCTGAATTATATCTACAAGATTCTCGAACTCACTCATCTCTGCGGTAGACACACCATCATCTTCATCCTCATCAGGAGTCTTTACTGTGCACTCTGATGAGGAAGTAGTACATTTATCCGAGTCGGAGTCCCAATTACAATTACGCTTTTTCAGAATCGACACGGCCGGCGCGTCCCCGTCGGGAGGTTCTACAAGTTCCAATTGGTATCGTGTTGCGTTCTTGCAATCCTCTCTTTCGCCGTTGAAATGTGAACAATTTTCTTCGGATGCAAGCGCAAATTCGTCGTCGTGATTTTCCGCTTTACAATTGGAGAAAGATTCATGAAATACTCTACTAAAAATACATACATATATAACAATAAAAATTAGTATGGCACTAACGAGTATACATACTTGTATATTTTCCATTATTAATATAATGTAGAAGTTTTTTCAAGTCCTGACCAAAATATTTGAATTGCATCTAACATTTCTTCGCAATTATATAGGAATAATTCTTCATCTTTTATACGATTGGATAAATATACAGATTTAAGTTCTTGTTCTGTATGTCTTGCATGTTCTTTTTCTAATTTTGAATGAAATGTCCAAAAACCTAATGGTAATGGAATTTGATTATTATCTTTTCTTTTCTTGTTAATTTTACGAAATCCTTCAACTAATTCATCCCAAAAACCAGCTTGTGCCCAATTTTCAATAGCATATGATGCGGCAATAGCAGTAGTATCGTATGAACTACCATATAATCTTGATAATTCATCGCATAAATATAATGTGGATTTACTACCAAGATATCTCTTTCCAAGGTCATCATAATTAAGTTGTAAACCTTTTCCGACATCAAGCAACCATTCAAAGTGAGCAGATTTGTGACTATAAATTCCATCTTGTATAGAGCCATTTGAATTAAATGCAACACCTAATTCATTACATAATATTTCCTTACCATCTCGCATTTCAGTTTGTGTTGGTGAATTAATAATTTTCAATAATTGTGCAACTAAAAAGAGTTGACTAAAAACGCTAAATTGTTGTACAAAGATGGCTTGTTCTTTCGATGACATATTTCCTTTTGCGAATTTTTTAGTATAAGTGTTTTCTGTAACAACCGGATGATTAAGTACAACTTTGGAAACTTTTCTGTGGAAAAGTTTCCATCTATATAAATCTACAAATTTACTGGGTAATTGTAATGACTTAATTGGAGTGAATAGCAACCAATATAGCTTCATTTTAAATAATAATATGTATAAAGTATTAGAAAAAATCTACATATTCGAACTTGCCTTGTTTTTTTGTAAATCTTTAAATTTTTGTACGGCATCGATTCCTATATCGGAATACGCATGAAAACATAGAATTTTAATCCAATCAAACGTTTTGTTAATGTTATCATATTTGTTGTTATTTCGCATTATTATTACAAGATCTTGAACACGCCCTATTAATGCTTGGGCATAGTTAACATCTTTCGAATTGGTTAAAGTTTTCTGTATTTCTTCGGATGGGTCGTAGTTTAAAAAAAAATCAACATTATTGGAAAGTATATTTGATACAAAAACATCTCTCAATACATTTTGCTGAAAATGACTAATAATCGTCCTGGCATTAACATGTGTAATTTCAATAAAAGTTTCAAGTTTTACTACATCAGATGTCAAGATTCCCATCTTTTTTAGATCTGCGACCAAATTATGAAGAGAGGTGTTAAATTGGGAAAGATGGCTCATAATATATTATATGTATGTAAAACTTATGCTTAAAAAACGAATAATCCAAAATGAATAACCCTAAAATCCATACGGAGCACCTGTTTCTAAATTCCAAAAGAGGTTTGTTTTTTTCCAAGTATCTTCTTCTTCTTCATTTTTCTCTAATATTCTCAAATCTTTAGCAGTTACACCAATCATGCGACCATCGTATTCAATGACCAGAATATCTGTTGTACCAGAATTTGAGTCGGAATTATCAGTGGAATTGGTAGGTTTACTACAGGGGGATAAATGTAATACATCAGATATATTTGAAGAACTGGTAGGATGATAATGTTCTGATAATCGCATAGACAATTCAATACATGCACCTTCTGTACTTAATCCTAATTTAAGCAAATTTTTCTGAAGTTGTTCATGACTCATTTTTCGAATACTTTCCTTTGTAGGTATGGAACTATTCAATGAGTTAATAAGAGATACATCTTCAGTAGTCTTCTTATTTTTAGGCTTGTTACTTGTCTTTTTTTCTTGAAGATTCTTATTTGGTCGATAATAATCTTCAAGTCGATTAACGAGAATATCCTTATTACCATCTGTAGGTAAACAGAATTCTTGTAACTTTTTGATAATATCCCCCTTCTTCATAAGTCGAATCGCTGATTTAGAAGGGACTTTAGTTTTTGTTTCAATAGGTTTTTTTTCTGGTTTTGTAGTACTGTCTAATTTTGACTTCTTAGAATCATAGTAATGTGTTCTAATACGGCTTTGTAACTCTGTTCTGTTTCCATCACTAGATAATCCTAAATCTTTTAAAATCTCAACTGCTTCGCCCTTTTTAAGCTGATTAATCTCTGTCTTAGTTAGTCGCAACTTAACAGTCATTATAATTTTATGACAGTATATGGGTATTTACTTAGTAAGTCTTCTATCTCTTTGAAGATAGAACTCTTATCATTTTTTTTGAAAATATATGTCATCATTTTTAAATATAGTGTTCTTGTATGGACTTTGACAGTAATGTTCAAATAATTTCAAAGAGTAGTAAAAGAGCAAGAGGAATAAGAGTGGCACTGGTTACAATCGCAGCTTGTATGTATGTAATTGCACTTTTCAAATCAACAACATATTCGGCATCTACAATGGCATGTTTAAATCAGCCAAATGGCATTGTTAATGGTGGAGCAATATTTATGACTGCTGTTACAATACTCTTCTTTTATGGAAGTTTTTTTACCATTTTTGATTTTGATCAACCAATGCCTATTTTAATTTGTATTTTACTATGTGCGATTGTTATAGGGTTGGGAGTTCACTACTATTTTAGATGTTTTGAAATTAATAAAGAAATTTCAACTAATTTGAATGAGGGTAGTGCTATTCAGTCATTATATAGTCAATATAGTCAGCTTATGGAAGGAGTGAAACCTATTTCAAGATGTTTAACATATCATACTGGAGACTATTACAAAAATAGAAATACAAAATGTGTAGCAATTGAAGGATGTCTTACGTCAGGTACAGCATCGTGTGATGAAAATAAGGGAGCAAAATTAGTAGATTTTTATGTTGCTTCGAGTCATCAAAGTTGTGTGGCTCCATTGTCATCTGGTTCGGGTAATTATGTAAGTTCTGAGATGTTAAAAACAGTTCTTAATGCTGGTGCTCGTTTTGTAGATTTTGATATATTTGCGCATATTTCCGACGATGAAGTTATTCCAGTTGTTCGTTCTGATTTGAATAATGAAGAATCTCACAACTATATTCTACTGGATGAGATATGGGAAACAATAGATAATTATGGATTCCCCGATAGTCATGGAGATCCTCTATTTGTACATTTAAATTTAAGAACTAACAATGTTGAAGTTGCAGATAAAATAGCAGAATCATTTACAAAGTCTATTGGTGGGCAGCATCTATTGGATGTAAGATATTCTTATAAAGCAAAAAAATCAATTGCAAGAGAACCTATCTGTAAATTTTTTAATAAAGTTATTCTTGTAGTAACCGGTGATACTAGCCATACTCTTTTAGATGAACTTGTTAATTTACATACATCACATAATGCCAGAATATTAACTGCGGAACAAGCTAGAACACCCGTTAATCCCAGAAGTTTTGCATTCTCAAATCAAAATAAATTTACAATTATTAGACCCGAGATTTATGATACAAATACAAACCCCGAAGATGCATGGACGCATGGCTGTCAAGCCTTTATGATGAACTATTGGAACTTAGGAACATTAATGAAAAATCATTGTGCTTTTTTTAAGGAAGCCTCATATGTAATGAAGGATTTTCCATTACAAGAGAATCGTAGAACTGCAACAGTTAAAAAGCAAAGGAAACAAAAAGTTGCCAGTAAAAGCAGCTCAAACACCGAGGCGTCGTCAAGCTCCCCAGTCACTAGAACAAAGCCCCGCTATGTGAAACCGGTGATTCGGCGGTGATTCGGAATAAAAGGAGAAGGTGAACGCGATGGGCCAGGCGAAAAAGTCTAACATTCATTATAATATATTTTCGACAATAGAATACAATCTTTATTTATATACGACTTATTCGTATTTGTATTATAACAACATTGTAATAAAACTTCTCTCATATTAATACAATCGCTGTTATATTTCGTACATTTTTTATCAAATATATCATTAAGTATAATACACTCTTTACTGTATTCACCCCTTTTCCCACATTCATTTTGTATTGAATCAAATATATGAACACAATATTCGGATTTTGTAGACATTAAATAAATTAGCTAAATAAAATTCATTATCGAATGGTTCGTTTTTATAACCTTGTTCTTACCTTTAAACAAACTTGAACTTTCTTTCTTTCGTGGATGTACTCTTCTTGTTTTTGCCTTTTCTCCCATACTCATGATTGAAATTGTGTCGTTGTTAATCTGATGAATATGTAGCTTATCTCGATTTTTACACATAGTCTTATGTGTATTTGGTATTTTTTTCATAAAACATGGAGCCGAATTGAACAATTGTTTGGGCCCCGTCGCAGTATTGAACACATGAACTTCGTGTAATTGTTTACCCAAATCCGAATCAAGTAAATCAATAGAAATGCGTCCACCTAATGAAGAACCAACCAGTATGACTTTATATGTTGGATATTTTTGATATATTTCAGTAAGATTTCTCTGTGCTAATTTATAACAATTTCTACATTTTTCCATACCCAGTAGCAAAAAGGCATCTGTTAATAAATCATTTTCCTCAATTTGAAATAAATCCGTTCCTCTAATTGACATAATTACCTCTTTTTTCTTGTGATTAGAATAAGTTACATATCTGGTTGTTGTCATATCACTTATTATTTCATATCCTCTCAATTCTTTTAATCCAAGACTTACTTTTCTTGTTTTTTTATGTAATATCTTATTTCTTAATTGACTGTCTTCATCTAATATCCTACGCTTAGGATAACTGTGTGCGGCTAAAAGTGCATATATTTTAATTTTATTAATTGGCATATTAACGATTAAGATATTTTTAATAGAATGATGGAACCATTATGCATATGGTGTTAGTATTGAATGTTTCGTTTTATCAATGATTATCCACATTCCTGCACATATTGTTGAAAAATGTCCATATTGGTTCATACCCAAACTCAAGTTATTTGTATGATGTAGTAACATTGCCTCAAATAATGAATCAAAATTGATTTCTTCATATCCAATATATTTCTGAATATAATGCATTCCAAATATTACCATAAAAAAGGTTAATGCGATTGTGTTTGGTCGTATTCTATAATAAACGGAATAATTCAAAATAAATAAGCAAATAAGAACAGTTATTATTGTTGTAATTGTATCGCTGTCGAGTATATACGATACAATCCCTTGAACGTTGCTTCTGTCAATATTAAATTTTTCTTTACAAACAGGACACTTATAATCTTTTTTGTGATTTATCCATTGTTGTAAACATGACTTATGTACCCATTTCATACTCCCAGTACATTTACAAGGAGAAATGAGTGGTTCTGTTCCACTGTCAAAACAAATTCTACATTCCATAATTCAATAATCTTTATTTGTCTGATAAAATATATTCAAAATTTTACTTTGTTGGTGTACAACCATTTATCATTCTTCCCCTCTGGGCAAGTTGAGATACCACGCTCCAGGCGGAACTCTTTCAATTTTACTTTTTCTTTCATTTTCGCGTCTGGGTGATTGGAGATACCACGCTCCAGGCGGAACTCTTTCATTTTCCATGAAATCATCAATGTCAATTGAACCCAGTCGTGTTTCTGTACGGCTAACCATCGCTGGTCTCTGTAGATTATTCCATAAATCTTTCTCCTCTTCCGTTGGTCCGTCGCTTATCAGTGGGGCAGTCCTATTAAGTCTATATCTATGTTCTCTTCTACGATTTGCTTCAATTTCCCCACTTGTTGGAGTAGCTTCATTATCAAGTGGAGGTGTATTAAAACTTACAAATGGATGAGGGTGATTTGGTCTTGAAACATCAATATCCCCAAATGAATCTTTTGATTCATCCATATATGAATTCTTTGATTCATCCTTTGATTCATCCTTTGATTCTTCCATATTTGAATTTTGAGAATCTTGTACACTTACATCATCATTTCTATTTCCCTCTGTAACATTTAACGAAAGATTACGCATATGCTCAAACATATCTTCGTAATCGTGTACACTTGGTCGTCGCGGCCTTGCTCTATCTACTGCTCTTTCTACTTCATCTTGTGCATTAACATATGGACCTAATTCTCCTCGTCTTTTGGCAAGCTCTGCTTGTTCACTCCAATATCTTATAATGTCTACATCTCCAATAGATGATAGAGTTGTAGCTGCTTGTGTTAATTCATTTTCACTTGGTGTAGGACTTTCATCATCAGCTCCTCCAGTAGTTCTTCTTGTATTACGTCTACTTCTTCTTAGACGAGGTCTTACATTCGATGAATTGTAAATTTTTCTTATAGTTTCGAGAGACTCTTTCTGTTCATCTCTTGTAGAGCTTTGTTCTGCAATACGACTACTTCTTCTGGGTTGAAACATCTCACCCAAATCATCTTCTTTTGCCTCAGATTTTTTTTCTTCTTGTGCTGCAATACGTCTACTTCTTCTGGGTACTGGAGTAGATTGTTCATCCTTTTTTAAAGAACTCGCTACAAGGGGACGCAATGAAGCCGCGATGTTTGAGAGTGCCAAGCGTCTTTCAACACGTTCTTGAATTTTACGCCGTTCGTCTCTAACTGCTTTTGATTTTGATTCTTTAACCTCATCTTCAGAATCAGATATTGGTTCTTCAACTGTAGAGTCCGATTCTACATTATCATCACTTTCTGATTTGATATAGCTGGGAATATAAGGCTTTAGACCTTTAAGGCGATCACTTCTTCTAAGTTCAGGCTCACTTTCCTTCATTTCTGGTACCCCTTCCTCTTCTTCATCTGAATTCTCATCCATCAAAGACTTCATATAAGAGTCTCCAACTTCTCTAAATAATTTTTTTACATCTTCTTTATATTTACGCCTTTCTTCATCCTCCTTTTGTTTAAGTCCTGACTTAATATATTCAATGCGCTTACTTCTTCTAACTTTAGGCTCATCTACGTCGCGGATCGTGACGCCACGCGCCTGCCTTGTTAGGTTGTAGATCTGCTCCGCGGCCGCCTTCACTTCATTACCATCATCATCATTATTATCAGAATCATCATTATTATCAGAATCATCATCATCATCAGAATCATCAGAATCATCAGAATCATCAGAATCATCATTCTCATCGGAATCATCATCCGACTTGTTTAAGGGCCAACGCAAATCCGACTCTAGTCTCCCGGGCAATTCGCTCCACATCGGCATACCATATTCTTCCAACTGGTCTGTTCGAATATCAATTACATAATTCGCCTGCATATCCGCAATCTCAGGAATAGGTGCTCCAATCTTTTTAACAGTTCCATCATACCATTTGGTTAAATACCTAAATTGTATTCTAGAACCAACAGGAAAACGCGGTTTCCAGTCATCGAGCTTAGTAACATTTTTAAAATATTCTTCATCTTTCTTTTTGATTTCTTCTTTTACTTTCTCTTTTGCTTTTTCTTTTGCAAGTTTAGCATCTCTCCAAGCTCCTTCATCATGTCCATCATAATGACCGTACCTTTCTGGATAGTCTTCTGAAGAAAGTCCAATATTAAGCTCACTCATGTTGTCCCTCCTTTTCTCAATTTTTGGCCTTTCGTTTTTGCGCCAATTCCATACATCAATAAATGTTGGTTTGTCTTCTGATTCTATAGCAGGAATATGAGAATAAATAAACTTATAATTCCACCCCTTATTTGGGACTGCTAACTCTTTCCATTTTTCTTTTGGTGGTACCTTAACTATAACTTCTTCTCCAGTAGGTAAGGTTAAACGTATACGTTCACCTTGCCTGTAGTCGTCATTTATGTAAACTGGATATTTTTGAACATCAGATGCTTCTTGAGTATCAATATTCATGTTTTTGAAATCCTTATAAAATCTTTCGAGTTCTTTTCTTGCCTCTATACGATCATCTGAGGTGGGAGGACGTATACGTCGGTATTTTTCTGCAGCACTCTTTTTATTTTCAAAGTATTCGTCAAGTGACGCAAGCTTTGTCTCTAAATCAGTATGCTTTGTCTCTAAATCAGCCTTTACCATGCTATCTCTTTCTTCATCAGCCCTTTTTTCTTCATCAGCGTTTTCATTGAATAAATTTGTCAAACTTTCACTTACACCATATTCTGGATCTATTCTTTCATATAATTTTTTGTATGTATTTGTCAAATTCTTCGATGGCGGCGGCCGAGGCGCGCGCACGTCGGCGGCGGCCATGGGGGTGAAGGCCGCGGGTATGATATCTGTCCACTCTACCTCGTAGCCATCTTCCAAGACCTTGTTGACGATGGCTGGATACCACCCGTACAAGTCCGTCGCGGCGATGATCCCGTCCGCGTCCGGGTCGATGATCGGGCGGCGTGCCTCGACTCTATCGCCGACGGCGAAGGCATGCGGGGGGGCCTCCGCGACCTCGGGGTGCGTCAAATTCTTTGTTCCACCTGTTTTGGATATTATTGGTGTTTCTCCAATAATAATGGATTCATTTGGGCAACATTCGTTTATACCCTGTTCCTCTAGATTTTGTTCAGGTTTAAGAGAAGAATATAAGTGCCTTGGTTGATACAGATAAAGAAGATTAGATGAATCTAAATATTCTTGTAAAGGTGTAGTTAGAGATATATTTTCATGAATGTCTAATTTTCCATTGGATTGAATATGATGAACAGTAAATAAAGAATTAGAATCAAGTGAATTTTTTTTTTCATGTTTTTTAATTTTAGAAATAATATCATTGTCATTCATCCAATTACCGTCTGTATGTGTTCCTCCTGCTACCATAACATTGTATTGTGATCGTCCCATTATTTATAATACAATACTTAAAAATGTCAAAGAAATAATATAGATATGTACATAAAACTGTCTGTTCCAATAATATTATTAGTGACGTGTTTTAGAGCATGTACACAAAAAGAGTTATATACACCAACACTTAAAAATCAACATAATCAAGAAATCAATTGGAAAGAATGTAAATACGTAATTATTGGAAATAGAAAGGGAGATGGGGATACTGGTAAACTATGGGCAGATAAGATATTTAAGTATAGGAATAAAGAAATTGAAAATATATGTGCGATAGCAACCATACCAAAATGGATAACAAGAACACCTGGTTCAAAATATTTTATTCAGAAAAGTATTTTTATACTCGAAAAACATATATCTATTTTTATTGATTGGGGTGAAGATTTTTCCGATAGGAATAATATATATGAATATCCATCATTGTTGGTGATATACAACAACAAAGGGAAAATAACTGAAATTGGGAGAATAACTGGGAATTACAATAATAAAAATTGGAAAAAATTCATAAGTTTATTTAAACTTATTTAACAATATCCGTGTAAGGTTGCGAATTAAAATACTTAACTATAGTTTTGTTGTTAGATTAAAGATGAGATCAGTCTGTTTATTAAGTGCACTCTTCAATACACCTTCAATACGTAAATTTAGTACTTGTAGTCTAAAAAGTCAATTCAATACTCTAGTAAATTGGGGTGACTATACGCACATAATAATATGTGATAAAAACAGTCATAGTTATGGATTAGAATGGGGTGAAAGTTTTCTAAAAGAGGGTATAAATACTAAGTCAATTTGTGTAATTGCACCAGTTCCAAAATGGATGACAAAAACAATAGGTCATAAAACGATTATTCGAAATGCAGTAAAGAAACTTGAAAATCAAGTCCCCGTATTTATAGACTGGAAACAAGAGATTGTGGAATCAAACAATATAAATAAACTACCTACAATAATTTCAGTTTTTAAAGGAAAGGATGGTAAATTATACGAGAAGAAAAGAGTAACTGGTAAATATACTCGTAAAAAGTTAAAGAAACTTTACTCGTAATAGTCATATATTAGCATATAGGCTGGTTCTTGATACATCCATTCGTTAGAATTTATAGGAATTCTTGCTTCATCGTTATATAAATACCATGAATTAGATTCTTTACAGAAAATATAATAATGTTCATTATCGTGTATGACAACTGATTTTAGATAATATGTTGTATTTTCAGAACAACTACACCATTTTGATATGTCAAGTTTTAATGGATATTGGACTATTTTTTTATCTTCATATGTTTGTCGAAGTAAAATGAGTAAATTGACGGGATTGGTATTAATACATGATGTTTTAAGAAGAGTTCTTTTATTTTTCTTAGAATCTTTCCAGTCATTTATAACATCAATTTTGAAGAAATCATCAATACACTTATCTAATGTATTGTGATTTACCCATATTTCAAGTGAGGTGAATTCATTGCTTCTGAAACAATGTTCGAATGGAGAATTACGAGTAATCATACATTCAACAATATGACCTTTGAAATTAGAATCATCAATTAAATCAATTAAGTAAAGAAATGCCTCGTGTGCATCATGCTTTTTGCCATAGCGAAAATGTTTATGCCAGTTTAATAGTCTATATAATAATTTCGGGTTATATATTGTGTTCGGACTTAATCCTTTCAATTTATTTATAATAGAATACCAACCTTCACCCAATTTAGTTTTCTCAATTTTGTTGTCAACTTTGCTGTGTAAAATAATTTGCATAAGAACATTGAAGTAACAAGTATTTCCATTATTTAAAAAGGTAACCATATCTATCAACTAATCATAATAGATTTAAATGCTCATAAATAACACATGAGCTTCCTAAATAGTTTTGTAAGTCAATTAACTGACATGTTGCTCTAATAGTTAGAATTAATTGTGGGGGAAGTTTAGTGTTGGCAAAATGAGTGTATTGTAATATATCTGCGAACTGTGTTTTCTTTGTAGTATGATTTTTATCATAGAATATGCGAGATTTTTCGTATATAATGTCTGCTAATGTATTTGGAGCATTCCAATGTTTTAGATATGAACGAAGAGTATGTTTAGACTTTTGGGCTTTATGTAATGAGATGATTTGTTGTCTTTGGTTATTATCTAACTCAAAAACACATCCATAATCAATAAATGTGATGATATCTTTTTCAACGTTATATATAAAATTATCAATATTCATGTCTCCAAAAAGGATTTTGTGTTGATAAATAGCATTAAAGAAACAAAGTGCAATTCTAAATCCAATACTATCAATAATAGTCTTCTTTGTGGTTTTTATAATATTTCTTAATGAAATTCCATGTACATGATTGTATACAAAAACATTTTTAATGTGAGTAAACTCTGGGATTGGTTGTATAAATTCAACACCTTTTGGACAATTATTAGATAGTTTTTGTTGTATTAGATTACACATTTTTTTCTCTCTTTCAATGCTAATTTCATGTGATAATTTATTACAAATTTCATTAGTCATTCCATTAATATGTGGCAAAAAGTTTGAAATAATACTGCCAAAATAACGAATTACGTTCAAATCATTCGATACATTTTTCTTAGTTATATTTGAAATAATCTTGATTGAAACTGTTTGATTTTGGTATATTCCAAGGAATATAATACCAACCGTTCCTGTATATTTTGGATATTTGTCAACATTTATAGTTTTGAGTAAATTTTGGGGTAAATATGTGGATTTTTCCTGACAAGTATTGATTCTAATATTTTTCGATGGACTATTGTTAAATTTGTTAAAAATGCCCCCACTTGTATGTATTATTAAGTTTCTAAGAAACTCAGAAGGATTCATTTATTTTAATGGTTTGTTTTAACATTTACACGACAAACTGGACAAATTGGCTTGATACACTTTTTTCTTAAATAGGTTTGTAAACACTTTGGATGAAATAGATGACCACATTTTGGACTGTGCCAAACTCTTTTATATTGTAAATCTTCAAGACATATTGGACAAACTCTATCATTTGAACAGTCAAGTAATTCTGCTAATTTTTTAGAACCCTTATAGCGTGTAATAGAGTCTGTATATTCTTTTAGAGAAAGATACTCATGTTTTGGAGTTTGTTGTTGGGTGTATATATTTACTCGAAATTGAACATATGATAAAAATTCTTCAAGTAATTCTCGTAGTCTTTCTTTGAAAGTTTCTGTTGATAAGGTAGATAGTCTTTCTTCTCCTTCTGGAGTGTTTAAGTTTATATTATTTGTTGTTAAATTACGAAATTGAGTTTCAACAGACCGAACCATTTCATTTTGAGATCTATTTAAAAATCCTATACCAAATGGATATGTACTACCTATATCTTCAAAACTTAATGTAAAACTATATCCTAGTTCCATAATAAATATATTCTACGTTTTGTTTAAGATAAAAAATAGGACATTTATTAATGAGACTTGGGGATCGTGTTAAACTAAGTTTGATTAATAATACAACTGTAGGAATAATAACTTATTTAGATTCAGATAAAAACTATGGTGAAATAACAACTAAAATATTCGACAGTACAAACTCTTCAAATCATACTATAGAATCAGAAGATTGGTTCGGTTTTGAATTTAGAAAAGAGATAACAAATACAAGTGAATTAGTATATGGTAAATTTTTAGAATCAGATACAAATGAAGAGAATGAGTTTAAAATAACGGTGATTGAAGAGAATTTAGATGGAGATTTCTTTACAACAAAATACACAAACATATACAATAAAAATTTAGAATCAAATAGATTATATCACGTTATAACTACAAAAGAAAATAAGGAATTTGAACCAGGTACTATATTTGAAATAGTCTCTGTAGATAAAGAATCTGGTTTTATAACTTGTTACAATTATACTGCAAGAAAGAATCAAAGATTATTTCCAAATAAAACCCCAATATTTAATGAAGAAGTAACTATTGATGTCTCCAATGGTATTTCAAAGAAAAATAACAATTATATTATCGATTTCTGTGAATTATTAGAAGATAGTGATACTGATAGCGATAGTGATAGTGATACTGATAGCGATTTACAAGTAGATACAACACAAACATTCTATATTAAAGGAAAAATTCCAGAATCAGATAGACAATTAACCGAAAATCAAAAGCGTGAAAAAATAACGAGTTCAATACGTGAAATGTTCAATGATACTTTATCAAATAAGGACTTAATGATTTTGAATAACCATATTTATAATTCATTACATAATAAGTATGATCTGGAGAAAGATTGGGTTTCTAGACTCGAGTTGTTTAGAACTGGAGGATTAATACCAGTATTAAATAAACCCACTAAAGAAGATAGCAATAGTAGTGATGATGAAGATGAACCAGAAATCGAGAAAGATGATACAAGTACGGATTATTATACATTTATAGAAAATCAACTCAAACCACTTGTTAGAAACGATAACAATGAATCCGAAAATACTTTAGTGATAAAGCATAGAACAAGGGGTATTTATTCAAAATCGAAAGAGAATGTTGTTTTAAACTCAGCATATTCATACCCATATGCGAATTCAATCAATAATACTGAAGATATTGTTCACATAAAGGAATATATTGTTAAAGATACAAATCATATATTAAAGACTTTACCACCATCACCTGTAATATTCTCTAATATTTACAAAACGATGGGAAATCAAATATTTTCACATTTTGATACATCTAATGTAGATATTCACATTCGTTATTTGGATAAGATAAAGTTAGTAAAGGATAAAATTCCAACAATTCAATTAGATACACTAACAATAACAAATGATGATAAAATGTATAAAGACATAAACAAAAAAACAAAACAAGTAGATTTAGAAAATAGTGAAGTACCAAAATTGATTATAGATTCAAAGTCATTAAACAAAGATATTACCAAAGTGTTAGAAGAAGAATTAAAAGAGTTTGTATGGGATGATAATCAAGTATGGCCTCGTTCTCTTGTTTTTTCAAGATTAGAGGATAAAAAGAAGATAAATAAAGAACAATTATGCAAATTTATCAATTCAATGGAAGGAAAAGATGTTGTCAATAATACCGATTCGTATATAAAAGATTATTATGATAACTTTAAAGGCGTTGTTAATTTAAAAGCATCAAAAAACAAAGAAACGATTACATTTTCTGGAGTTTATAAACCATCCACAAAACTATATATTAATAATGAAGAAGAGATTCTATCAAAAACATTGCTAATGTGGCAACAAGCAGATAAGATAGAAGATAGAGTATTAAGAAATAAGAGAAAATTAGAGATATTAAATAGTGGAGAATATGTACGTAATGCAGAATTTAATGGTGAAAGCCCCTATTATTACATAGACATTTTTACTGGAAAATCATGTTTTCCAAAACATGTATTATTACAATTAGAAGCAGAGCTTTCGAGTCAAAAAAACGAGATAAAAATAAAGAAATGCTTATTTAATCAATGGGGAGAAGAAGAGATTGGAACTGAGAACATAGTAAGTATAATAAATGGTGACATAATAGGTTCAACAACAAATGATTATGATGTAATTGGTCACTCAAAGATGAGTAATATTCAAAATATACCTCAAGAAAGTTATAATCATTTAGGTAGTGATTTAAATGTTTATACAAAGATTATAAAAAACGTTTTTATAGACGGATTTATGAAAATATTAGAAAAATTAAATGCACATTCACAATATCATAGAGGTAATGTATTATCAATTGAAAATTACAAAGAACCATCGAATATATTCTTTAAAAATTCAAATGAATGGAGAACATATGTTTCATTCTTTTCATTTGATGAAAATGCGTTAAGTTCATCAGATATTCCAGAAAAAATTGTAAAGAATTTGAGCAGATTTAGTTCAAAGTTAAAAAATACATACAAAGCATTAAAGGCCTATCCTAAGAGCAATGATATGTCAAACGAAAAATCAAAAAGAATTTTAAGAAAACTTGAAGCACGAGTAATAAGTGAAATTAAAGATACCAAGATTCAATTTGAGGAACAGATTACCGAAATTGCTATATTGTATTTAATATCATACATTTATTCGCATGTTACAATCAGTCACGAGGGGAAAATGAACATTATTTTATCAATATTTCCTGTTAATAAAAAAACACAGCTAACCGAAGAAAACATTTTATTATATTCCAGATCAGAGTGGAATTATACAGGGGAATTAGAGACTAAATATAACTATTCTTACAAATCAAAATATGGAACTTTTAAAACTGTTAAATATTACAAGAATAGTAGTGGAAAAATGTCTGGTATTGTCGAGTCTATACATCCAATAGTACCAAATATAAAGTCAAAGACTACTAAACCTATAGATATTCCAAGCTATATATTGAATAAACCCCACAAGTTAGGAAAACAATGGGAAAAATATCATAAAAACGTATTATCCATCAAAAAAATGGAATGGGCGGAAATATATGATGATACTATATCTAACGAAGAAGAGGATGTACAGTATAAATGTCTTGTGTTACAAGTATCAAATATATTATTAAAGTCAAAACCAAATGATAAATTTATTCTACCAAAATTATGGTCAATTCTAAGTGAAAAAGGTCAATTGGAAAAAATAAGAGGATGGTTATCAGATGTTCATAATGTTTCAGAGAACATTTCAAGTTTAAAAAACTATGATGAATTTATAGAAGTTATAACAGACGATTTAATCGATTTCAGAAAATTTGTTTCAACAAATACTATAATCTCTTGGAAAAATACGTGGTTACATCTTGTACAACATTTACTACATGAAATGGACACACTTGATTTAGCATTTCCCGACTATAGAAATATATTAGAATTAGTAATAAAATCATTGATTGAAAATGAAGAAACAGTATGCGGTCAGTCAATTATAATGACCCGTTCACGTGTAGAAAATGTTCATGCAATAGTTGAAGAAGATGAAGCTCAAGGTCATTTTGGAATAAATTCTGATAAATCTTCCCAAAGAATTACGCGTGAAGATATGAAACGTAATTTAGGTAGATATGGAGAGGGTCTTAGAACACAGTTTGATATAAGAACAGTATTGGATTCAACCGAAAATATATCAAACAATGAGCCACAATCAAGTGATGTAGTTGATGTAGACACTATGTTTGATAACGATTATTCTAATAATTTTGAAGATGAAGCTAATGATGATGATATATAATTACTCGTCTTTATTCTGTTTTTTTTCTTCCAATTCCATTAATTTAAAATTAAGAATACCTCTAAAACCTGTAGAAAAGCCCATTACAAGCCACATTTGTGGCAAAGTATTACAAAGACGAATAAAAAGTAAGTATAATCCAGTTGATAGAAAAGTACCAATTCCAAGACAATTATACATACCATAACCTTGAATCATGCCCTCTGTAACACATGTTAATCCACATATCAACTGAAGAATAGATGAAACAGGTGTAACAGTATCGGATATGTTGATAACATCAACGTTTTTAGAGAAGATTTTCATAAATTTGTTACTAATCATAAAATTTAAAAACATCATACATACTGAAATTGAAGTACCAAACCTATATAATACATATTTGACTTGTTTCTGATTTGGATATCTTGGTATAATAATAGGACAAACCAATGCAAAAGAATGGGTAAATATATATCCAATTTCAAACAACTGTATTTGTAAAACATGTGCTGCAGCAATATTGCCAGACAAATCTATTTGTTGTGCTTGTCTAAATCCGAATAAATAAACTAACGATAAACATACAGAACGTATTTGAACACTAAACCCTCTTTTAATAAGGGTCTTCATTAGTTTTGTGTCTATCAATGAAAAATTTATAAGTTTTTTGCGTATCATAGAAGAATAAAATAGTGTAAATGAAACAAGCTCAGAAATAACTGTACCAATCGCGATACCTTTAACGCCCATTTTCAACATAAGAATTGGGTCTAAAATCATATTAACGATTTGAGAACAAAGGTTGATTTTAATTGGAGTATTAATATCCTTTTGTCCTCTCATTGAAGCGAATGCAAGTGAATTTAATAAGGCGAAAGCTAAGCTTAATATTCTTATTTCTAAATATTGTATTGCATATTTGTAAGATTTGGCACTGGATGGTATAATTGTACTTGTTATAGAATCTTTAAATATGAATACCCCTACACTTAAAAATAAACCAATTAAACCGACTAAAAAAACACTTGTTGATATAATCGATTTTATCTTATCATTGTCACCTATTGCATGATATTTTGAAATTATTGGAATAATAACCGCTGGAGCAAATGATGAGACTAAAAACATGGAATTAAATATCCGATCTGACGTACCTTGTCCTGCTAAAATCGCCTCATTATTTAGTTTAGATATCCAGAATGTATCAACTGCTCCAACAAGTGGATTCATAATATAGTTTAACACTGTACCTTGGGTAAGGTTTAAAAGCTCTTTATTTGTAACAATACTTGGAGATTTGTTTTTAACCATATTTTTGATATAGGATACGGGTATTTTCAATGAAAGCATTTATTTTTAGATATATAAATATATTTAAGATAGGCTTACACATATAGCAATATGAGAGCACTCATTATTTTATCAATATTGTTTGATCGCGTATTTTCTCTCAAAATGGGAACGTGGTTGCCAATTGGCTCAAAATCATCATTACCAAACAAATCAAGATTAAAAATCGCGAATCAGAATTATGTTGTTTGGAATAATCCAAAAACTTTAAAGTGGTCATTATTAAAAGATGTATGTCCTCATAGATTAGCACCATTATCTCAAGGACGAATTGATAGTGGAACTGGATGTATTGAATGTCCATATCATGGTTGGCAATTTACACAAGATGGAACTTGTAAAAGAATTCCACAATCAAAGAATAACGAACAAGGTAAAAATGCAAAATCGATTAATGTTATGGAAACAGGAGATTTATTGTGGGGTGAATTTGATATAGAGAAGGCAAATTTTAATACTAAACCAGACCTTCTTTTTCCAGAATTGAAAAATGCGAGTAAAGTTCTCTCAAGAGATCTTCCTTATTCTTTTGATTTCTTAGTAGAGAATTTTATGGATCCTGCCCATATTCCATTCGCACACCATGGTCTGCAAGGTATTCGTTCTGATGGAATAGATATACCAATGAAGATTTTAACTTCAAAAGGAAATTCTAGACAATTAGAAATTCATTTTATAGACAGAATTATGGGAAAAAGGCGGACCGGAATTGTATCATTTACGAGTCCAGCATACTATCATTTTAGAGTTCTGAATTCAAACAACGAATTTAAAGCTCAATTATTCGGTCTAATAACACCAATTTCAACAGGACTCACACGATTACATTTAGTATTTCCAAATGAAGGTTTGCCAAGTAAAATGCCACAATGGATTACCCATTTTTTTGGTAACAAATTTTTAGAAACGGATATATGGTTACATAATTGTGAAATAGAAGCTTCTAAAGATATGAAAGATAAGAACATATCACTTTTGGATACTTATTGTACACCAACTACATCAGATATAGGTCCTGTTATATGGAGACAGTGGTGGCAAAAACATATGAGCCATATTCCAATATTTTCTAATAAACATGACACAAATATTGTAGAAATGAGTCCTGAACAACAAAGGGATAGGACATCACATATCGAAACATGTAAACATTGTCAACAAGCTCTTAAAAATTCTAAAAGGCTTAAGAAATTGTCTTATGTGTCATTCTTTTTGATTCCTAAATTTCCATTATATTCAGCTACTTTCCTAACATTATCAAGAGGAATATCACATTTAATAGATAAAATGGTAATTGGTGAATAAGAATCTTAAATATTGTTATAATTTAATATTCAATGGCTTCAGATTTATTAAGAATACGACACGAGTATTCAGAAGAATCGGAACAGCGACAATTTTTCTTAAGTAATCTTTCACAACAATTTCGTAGTTATTATATCGGAAAGAGAAGCTTAACCGCTCAATATTATGATAATTGGGAAACTCCCGATTCCGAAAATGATGCGAAAGCTTTACTAATAGACCCAGATATTTCGGACCCTAACGCACAAACAAATTATTTCGAAGATAATGATGATGAAATGCTTAAAGGATATCATATTGCTCAAAAAGCATCATCTGTAGGTATATTATCATATTTTTCTACACCTGATTTTGAATTAGAACTCGATTATTCATCTGTATCTACAGACAGCCCTTTGATATCACATATTCTTGAATCTAAAAGTATTGTAGAAAGTATTATATTACGTACCCCATTTCCTCAAAGTCCAATCACAATTACCGAATCAGTTATGAATGAACCTGTAAATGTACTTGGTTCTGCAGATTGGAACAATAGGTCTATTGTTATAAATTCACTTAATACAAATATTAATGCACCATACTCACTTAACAATATACCCAAAAATATCAATATATTAGTTCTTGTACATGAAATAATACATATATTAGGTGTTGGAACAGACCCTGCTTGGACTTCAAATATCAACAACTTCTTTTATACTGGTGAGAATGGCTTAAGAGAATATAAACAGCTTCTACATGATGCTGGTTATGATATAATTGGTATATCTGGTGTGCCAGTTGAAAACCATTTTGGGAGTGGAACCCAATATTCTCATTTTGAAGAAGGTTTATTCGAGAATATGACACTTGAAACAAGAAGAGACAGTAATAATGTATTACATCCAACAATTCCAACTGAAATAATGACAGGGTTTTTAGACGATGATAATGGTAGTGTTAATGGAAATTATATTACCCGAATGACACTTGGTATTTTAGAAGATATTGGATATGTTGTTGATTATGAATCAGAACATTGTGTTAATACTACAACATATCAACTTTAAAAAAACTTAAGGCTTATCTTAGATTATATAAGTATCAATGTATAAGAAAATAATTTTTTTTTGTTTGATAGATTTAGGCTCCAGTCTTGTCAGAACATTATTCCAAATGCAATCACAACTCTTAAAAGGTGAAAAAGGGATGCTATTTAAGGATAACATTGTCGGGAGTGGAATGTCTCCATCAAATGGAGATGAACTGGAAGTTCATTATAAGGGTTGGTATTATTCACCAAATTCTACTTTTGGTGTAAAGTTTGATGATTCAAAATTACGTAATACAGACAAAGGTTTGCTATTTGAATATGGTAAATCTCCTATCATTTTGGGGTGGAAACTTGGATTAAAAACAATGAAAGAAGGTGGCAAAAGAACTATTATATTGCCTCCATCACTTGGATATGGAAATGAAACAGTACATGCTAAGGATAGAGTATCTATTCCTGCTAATTCGGAATTATTATTTGAAATAGAACTTGTTCATGTTAATAACGATATTATCCGCAAATTACGAAGAAACATACATGATTTTATTAGACCGAGTGGTATAGACTATTTATAGAGCTTAAGATTTCAAACATTAAATATATTATATAAGATTCATCTAAATGAGTTCTATCACCGAATATGATAGATATATTACGCGTAGAGGATACACAATAAAAAAAGATAGTCTAAATCAAACAGAAGAAAGAAAGATTCGTAAAGAATTACACGTACAACCCTTTGAAAAACAAAAATATATGATGGAAAAATTTGGGACTTTACCTCCAAGTTTTAAAGTCTATTTAGAAAGTGCTAACAAGCTATACATTCCTAGATATTATGGTATTGATAACTTTGGTCCAGCTGTAGATAAAATAGGAGATGTTGGTAATCATATTAATCTCACATTTAGAGGTGAATTAAGGGACTATCAGATAGATATTATGGACAAATTTATGAAATTATTCAAAAAAAATAAAGGTGGCATTCTTAATCTAAAAACTGGTGGTGGAAAGACGGCATTGGCCCTATATATCATTTCAGTAATCAAAAAGAAAACGCTTGTTGTAGTTCATAAAGAATTTCTTATGAATCAATGGATAGAACGCATAAGTCAATTCCTTCCTGATGCGAGAATCGGAATTATTCAAGCAAACAAGGTAAAAGTTGATAATTGTGATATTGTAATTGGAATGTTACAGTCTATTTCGCAGAGAAACTATCCAGAAAATACTTTTGATAGTTTTGGTTTGAACATTCTAGATGAAATCCACAACTTTGCAAGTAATTGTTATAGTAGAGCTTTCCCCAAAATTTCAACACAATATAATCTAGGTCTTAGTGCAACAGTTCAAAGGAAGGATAACATGGAAAGAATATTATCATGGCATATTGGACCTGTATTTTCTCCAAATGGAACCTCAAACAATTTTGGTGAAGTTAAATGTTTTATGTTGCCATTCAGTGATCCAAATTATCAACAAACATTCTACAACTTTAAAGGTAACGCCAATATGCCTAAAATGATTAACAGAATGGTAGAATCGCCAAATAGAGAAAAGCTTATAATTGATTTATTAAAACATTTCGCATCAATTGGTAGAAAGACACTGGTATTAAGTGAAAGAAGAAGACAAGTGGAATCTTTACAGAAAAAATTGGATGAAATGGGAATATCAAACGGATTATGTATTGGGGGAATAAAACAAAAAGAACTCGATGATATTATTAAAAGAGATGTGTTGCTCGCTACTTATAGTTATGTACAAGAAGCATTTGACGTCCCAGAATTGAATACTTTGATATTTGCTACACCAAAAAGTGATATTATCCAAGCTTCGGGTAGAATTCTAAGACAAACTCCTGAAAATAGAAAATATATACCAGTAATAGTTGATATTGTTGACTCTACACCAGGAATGATAAAGAAATCAAATGTTAGAAAGAAATACTACAATAAGTCTGATTTTACTATAAAAGACGTTAAAAACACTAAGGATATAATTATTCATACATCGAAAAGTTAAAAAAGCAGATATTATACGTTAATGATTACCTATATAAAATGCGAGCACATAACGTGCTCGTATTTCTTTTATATTTTTCCAGAGCTTTTGTAAATATTAGAGTGTATAAAAATCCATCTAAACTTGTTCTACAAAACGCGTGTAAAAACAATGATTGTATAAATAGTTGTGATTGTTCTTGTGAATGTTCTAGTGAATGCTGTGATGATCAAATCAACAATGACTATGAATATGCTAAAGAATATTATCAATATCTTAACGAATATAACAAATCTGAAGATACCGAAGTAAACTTTCTTAAAAGTAATAAAGATGATTCTAAAATCAATTATGTCGAATTTGCTAAGAAAAGGAAAGATAAATATAAGACCTTTGAAACAAATTTTAAGCTTATTTCAGATTATAACCAGAACGATGAAAGTTGTGTTCTAGAGTTAAATAAGTTTACAGATGAAGTTGATATTTCGATTATTCCAAATGATTTAATGTTAATGAATGAACCATTAAAACATAACAAATTCTCACTTGAGAGAAAAATAAGAGCAATCACCAAGTTTATATTGAATCCATTCCGACATTTCAATAAATACAAGCATTTACCAGAAAAATTAATTTGGGATGATAATGTATTGTCTGAAGTAAAGAATCAAGGAAATTGTGGTTCATGTTGGGCATTTTCTTCTACTTCAGCTATTGAATCATATATGAGAATAAATAATTATACCGTAAATAGACTATCTGAACAACAACTCGTCGATTGCTCAAAAGAAAATCACGGATGTGGAGGCGGTTTAATGCATTTAGCTTTTGATTATTGTATAGAAAACAAGGGTTTAGTATCAAATGATGATTACTCTTATGTTGCACAAGGACAACTATGTGCTATAGACTGCAATAATACATGTTTACCAGGAAATCATTCCTTTAATGGCGAATACTATCTTAATGTTATTGGTTCAAATATAACCGGGTATGAGTACATTTTACCAAGGTCTATGTTAGATATTATGGCCTCACTTCAAAACGGACCTATTGCAATCGCATTGGACGCCAGTTCATTCATATTTAGATTTTATAAAAAAGGAGTTATTGATATTCCATCCAGAATGTCTGAGCAGATAAACCATGCCGTATTGCTAACCGGATATGATAGAGATGAAAACGGCACCTATTGGATAATTCAAAATAGTTGGGGAAAAGATTGGGGTGATGATGGTTTTGTGAAGTTAAGAGCAAGAGATGGTGATGGAGTTTTGTTATCACAAGTATATGGCGTTTATCCGAAGTATAAATAAGAATCGGTAATTATAAATGAGAATGAACTTTCTAAAGAGAAATATAAATTGGGTTTGTCATCATTCTCATTTAGATAAATCCAATATCATTACAAGGACATTACTACAAGAATCTGATAAGCATATGCGCGATAAATGGTATATTATGGATGATATTAAAAAAAAATATACAAGACAAGACCTTTCCCGTAGAATAAATCAGTCAATACAAACAATCGTTTCCCAAAACTGTAGATATATTAGAACATTTGTAGATGTAGATAAAATTGTAGGTTTGATGTGTATTGAAGAAACAGAAAAGCAAAAAAGAGAATGGAAATATCGAGGTGTACACATACAAACCGCAACTCAACCTTTACAAGGAATCGTAGGTTCTGATGAAAACTTAAAATTGTTTGAAAAAGCAACAGAAATTACAGATATTGTAGGCTGTTTACCATCGAGAGATTATGATAACTTTGATGAACATTTAGATATAGCATTCTCAACCGCTAAAAGACTTGGAAAACCATTAGAAGCTCATTTAGACCAACTTAATATTCCAATTGAAAATGAAACAGAACGATTTTGTGATTTTGTTGAAAAATATGAATATCAAGGTAAAGCTCGCTCTGTTCATTCAATTAGTCTAGCATGTAAACCTATCGAAAAACAAAAAGAAATAGCTATCCGATTAAAACAACTTAATATTGGTGTTATTGTATGTCCAAGTGCAGCTATATCAATGACACAACATGGCAATTATAACGCACCAATACATAACTCAATCGCACCCGTTCAAATTCTACATGAAGCAGGTGTTAATATTGGTTTGGGAATCGATAATATCAACGACTTATTTATGCCATTATGCGATGGAAATCTAACTTTTGAATTAAGATTATTAGCAGAAGCTACTCGCATTTATAATATAGATTTTTTAGAAAAAATTGCTAAAAATAAAATGGGTTTTTGTGACTAAAATATAGCTTTTTTACTTGGAATAAACCACAAATGATTCGCTTCATCTGGCATCCATCGATAAGGACTTCCACGAAATGGTTTTATTTTAGATTCTCTATACAAATTTACAACATTTGTGCAAGGACTTTCACTTACTTTATATCCATTTGATTGTATTAGTAACTTTTCCTCTTTTCTTATTTCTTGAGCAATTATCGTTTTATTGATTGCACACTCTTTTGAATTTCTTTTCAACCAAAATGGTAATGCTTTGTTTGTACTTGGTACAAGAATTCCATCGATTCTTCTCATTGCCGCCAAATTTGTAATATCTTTCCAAGTTTTTGACCCAAATCCCTTCTTTTTATCAGAACAACAAATCCATAATAATTCCCATGTAATTACGATTTTTCCATTTGAACTTTTGAATTGATGTTCTACTATAATACTTGAACATACTATTCTATTATTATCTTGATATGTAACAACAAATGCTCTATATGTTTTACTATCTATTCCTACAAATAACTTATTAATCTCATCTTTGTGATTAGACCCAAACGTATTTAGCAAATTAGATAAACTATCATTAACAATTTCTTTTGGAGTTTGATTATGTATTATACGAATCATATTTTTACAAGATAAGATACATAACATCTTTCGAAATTCATCCAGCGTTTGTAATTTTTTGGGAGACAAGATTAAATCGTTAATCTCTAATAAAACTGTTTCTAACACATTTTCCTCGATATCATTATGTATAGCAATGTCATTTGCTAATTTTTCAGAGCAAACACTTAGTAATAAGTGTTTTTTCATATTTCTAATTTGAATAATTAACATTACAATCATTTTTTAAACACATTTCCAACAATATAAACACATATGTATGAGTAATTTACCATTGGATATTGTTAATAAAATCATGTCGTACTTACCAATTTTAGATGAGAAGACTATAACACTTAATCAAAATATTAGAAAAGCATCTAAAATCCTTAAATTGATTAATAATTATGCTTATTTCTTCAACACGTCTCCAAACAAAAAACCATCAAAAGCAATAATATGCTGTGCTACATCTTGGATATATAATGATTTATCATTCTTTTTAAATCAATGTAATAGCCCTACAGAAATTATGGTAGAATCTTACAAAGACATTTTGTATAAAGTTTCAAATAAACGAATAACCACTTTCAGCGAATTAGAAGAATATGAAAGCAAACAATATGAAACTATAATAAATTTACTATTCAAACATATAACATTTATGAATGAAGATGAAATAGATGAGTTTATCGCTTATTGTACAAATATTTATAATTTATAGACCTTGAACAAAAGATATTTGATTCTTTAACTTTTCTATCTCCTTTTTAGCTTCCGCTAATTCCAATTCTGTAGCTGCAAGCTGTGATTTTTTATTATCTAGTCTTCTTTCTAAGTTACTACAATCACCTATAGCAAACCCCTCTTTAATACCATCGGGCATTTCTTCAGACATGTTCTTCAAAAGAGATGTCGTATAATTAAGAGGTACTAAATCATCATTTTCATCACAATTACAAGAATCATCTTTCTTTTCAGTTTTTTTTAAACCTGAAATCTTATTTACAAGAGGTCGTTTTTCACCTAACAAATTTGATGAATCTAATTCATCATTAGTATGATATAAACAATATGTGATTGTAAGAACAGACGATACCACCAATATATTGACGATAGAATTCATTAATATTATATGATATTATTTAACCCACTTAACAATAAAGCTTTACAAATTTATGCGTAATTACACATATTCTATTAATAAGACAGAAATATAATGTTTTTAGGT